>Ga0129308_1000111_pt1 | contig 142683 bp, 145 predicted proteins | sample L827metagenome_FD_94440 | JGI IMG/M metagenome (GOLD analysis project Ga0129308, IMG submission 94440) | Ring-tailed lemur group fecal microbial communities from Wisconsin, USA - L827 metagenome | ecosystem: Host-associated > Mammals > Digestive system > Large intestine > Fecal | place: USA...
GTATTTTGATGAAGTAAATCAAGAGCCAGTAGTCTACCATTGGACCTATAAACTTGATGAAGTTTCCGATGTTGAGGTTGCAAACAATTAATGTGTCAGTTATTAAATATTCGATGTACTAGTATACTCAAGCATAAGATGCATATCATGAGTAATCATCAAAACTGTAATCCCATTTTCGTTCAATTCCTTTAGGAATTCCATAATCTCTGTATAATGTCTAAAATCTTGTCCTGCAGTAGGTTCATCAAGAATCAAAATATTAGGTCTTGCAACCAAAATACTGGCTATAGTTACCCTCTTTTTCTGCCCATAGCTAAGCGCATTAACAGGCCAGTTCCTAAATTCATAAAGTCCGCATATTTTTAACGTTTCATAAACTCTTTCCCTGATTTCTTCTTCCGGAAGCTGTTGAAGAGATAAAGTCATTGCTACCTCTTCAAAAATCATTGGCTTACTGATCATTTGGTTGGGATTCTGCATAACATATCCAATATGCGCTGCACGTTCTTTGATCGTGTCATTAGACATATCACTGCCCTTATAATACAATGTTCCCTTATCCGGCTTTTCAAAACCGCATAAAAGCTTTGCCATAGTACTCTTTCCGGCACCATTTCGTCCAACGATACTGACCATTTCTCCTTCTTTGATGGAAAAATGTATATCTGTCAGATTTTCCTTTTCAGGCGAATATCCAAAGTGAATGCCCTCCACACGAAGAACTTCTGCCCTTTCCGCTTCAGGTTCCTTGTCCTTACGGTCAGCAAACCATTTTCTAACACTCTCTTTATGCGTTTCTTCCAACTGAATATCCTGCATACGCTCTATATGCATTTCTTCCTTCAAATCAATTCCCGCATATTTCAGTGCCGTCAGGTAAAGCGGTTCCCGTATACCGGCTTTAATCAGCTTGTCCGATAAAAACAAATCCGCCGGTTTCGAATCACTGATGATATGACCATTTTCCATGAGGACAATTCTATCAGCACCCATATGCATGGCATCCTCCAAACGATGCTCTATAATCACCACCGTCTTGTTACCATCCCTTTGCAGCTGGTCAATCAACTCAATAGCATCTCTCCCTGCTGCAGGGTCCAGGTTTGCAAGAGGTTCGTCAAAGAGCAAAATGGGTACATTATTAATCATGACCCCTGCCATGGATACCCTTTGTTTTTGGCCTCCGGATAACTCATGCGGTGCCACATCCAATTTCCCCTCCAGGGAAACCTTAAAAGCCTCCTTATGGGTGCGCTCAAGCATCTCTTCTTGCGGTACGCAATCATTTTCCATTGCAAAAGCAATATCTTCCAGAACAGTCATACCAATAAACTGTCCATCTGTGTCCTGAAGCACAGTCCCAACAAATTGGCTAAGCTCAAATATGCTGGATTTTGCAGCATCAACACCACAGATTTTAAGACTTCCTGTACTCTCTCCGGGATAGCTAAAGGGGTTCAGACCATTAAGGCAGTGAGCCAGGGTGCTCTTCCCACACCCTGACGGTCCAACAATAATAATCCGTTCCCCTTCATTAATCTCAAGATTTATGTTATAAATTGTCGGCTCTGCCTGAGTACGATAATGATAAGTATAATCTTTAAATGAGATAATAGGTTCCTGCATTCTGATTAATCTTCCTTCTGAAGGCTTCCTGATTTCGTTCTTGTCTTTGCATAAGCAAGTAACAATAAGGTTCCTACGATAGCCGTGGTGATTGCATTTGCACACCATGCTGCCAAACTCTGCATAACCAGTTTATCCAAAGGTTCTGCATAAATCAGAACATCCAATGCAGTTGCAATAACTACCCAGCAAATGCCATGCGCTACAACCTGAATTACATTGAAGATTACGATTTCCTTGACACCAAACTTACCACTTTCAATGTTAATAACCTTCTTAGCTAAACCGATGATAAGACCAAATACGGCAGATGCAATAATCCAGCTCCACCAAGGACTTCCCCATGAAAGATCAATTAAGGTATGTCCGATAAATCCTGCCAGCATACTTACTAAGGGTCCGAAAATAATTCCGAATACCGCTAATACTCCATACTGCAAGTTTGCCGTAGTATTAGCCACAATGGGAAATGATGCAAAACGCCCCAAAACAAAAAATATTGCTGCACCGATACCGATTGCTACAATGCTTTTGATAGTAACATTATTCTTTTTCTCCATTATTTTATCCTCCATTATAAGAATCATTAACATTTTTATTTTATCATAAAGTTTCCATATTGCAAACCATCTCTGTTGATTTCATATACAACAATTCAGCCTAATATCCGTTCATCATACGGTCTATTAGGCTGAATTTTAATTTCCGCTATCCTAAAACTCTATCCTAAAATTGCCTTATCACTGGCAAACTCTTCCCCGCTGGCCTCCTCAAACTTATGAAGCAGATCCTCTACAGTAAGCTTTTGCTTTTCCTCGCCTTTGATATCCAAAATAATCTTTCCGTCCATCAGCATAATCAGACGGTTTCCATGCGCTATGGCATCCTTCATATTATGGGTGATCATCAGCGTGGTCAGCTTTTCTCTGTTTACAATCAGCTCGGTGGTTTCCAAAACCTTAGCCGCCGTCTTGGGATCAAGTGCTGCGGTATGCTCATCCAACAAAAGAAGCTTGGGCTTTTGCAGTGTTGCCATAAGTAAGGTAAGCGCCTGCCTCTGTCCGCCGGAAAGAAGTCCAACCTTGGTGGTTAACCGATCCTCCAATCCCAGCCCTAAGATTTTCAAGAGTTCCTTGAATGTTTCTCTTTCCTTTTTGGTAATACCGGGACGCAAAGACCTTCTGTGTCCTCTTCTTCTTGCCAGCGCAAGGTTTTCCTCTATTTCCATCTCCGCCGCGGTTCCTGTCATGGGATCCTGAAAAACACGCCCTAAGAATTTCGCTCTCTTGTGCTCAGAAAGCTTGGTTACATCCACACCATCAATCAGAATTTGTCCTGTATCCACAGGCCATACACCGGCAATGGCATTCATCATAGTGGATTTACCCGCTCCGTTTCCGCCGATTACGGTCACAAACTCTCCATCTTCAAGGGTAAGGGAGAAATGATCAAGGGCAAGCTTTTCATTCACTGTCCCGGGATTAAATGTCTTGGTCACGTTTCTGATTTCAAGCATTACTATTTCCTCCCTTCTTTTTTATAGGTCTGCGGAAATATCTTTTCCTTCCAGTACGGAACCGCAAGGAGAATAGCCACTATCACCGCTGATATAAGCTTTAGATAATCCGGCTTTACACCCAACCAAAGCACTACCTGCATAACCAGATAATAGAAAATGGAACCCAATGCAACTCCAAACAATTTTAATCCAAAATTGTGGAAAATATTGCCGAATACCACTTCCCCAATGATTACTGCGGCCAGCCCGATTACAATGGCGCCACGTCCCATATTAATATCTGCAAACCCCTGATACTGTGCAAGCATCGCACCGGAAAGCCCTACCAGTCCGTTAGAAATCATCAGACCAAGTACTTTAAAAAGGTTCGTATTGATTCCCTGCGCCCTTGCCATATTTCCGTTACAACCCGTAGCCCTTAAGGCGCTTCCAAGCTCCGTGCCGAAAAACCAGTAAAGGATCACAATCAAAAGCAGGATACCGACTGCTACCACTAAAATCGTATTTCTATAAAATGGAACACCCTTTATGTATCGAAGTGATACCAAAAGACTGTATTTGTCTACATTAATCGCCTGATTCGCTTTTCCCATGATCATTAAATTCACCGACCACAGCGCAATCTGCGTCAAAATACCGGAAAGTATGGGAGGTATTCCCATAAAAGTATGCAAAACACCGGTTGCAAATCCGGTTATCATTCCTGCAAGCGTAGCCGCCAGCATAGAAACAGCAACATTATGGCCGGACAGCATCATCATAATGCAGACCGCACCTCCTGTACATAAGGATCCGTCTACGGTCAGATCCGCAAAATCAAGAAGCCGATAAGTAATATAAATGCCGATTGCCGCGATTCCCCAAATTAACCCCTGCGCAAGGGCTCCCGGCATTGCATTGATCAGGTTTAAAACATTCATCGTTTTCCTCCAAAGCACAACTTGAAACGGTGGTGTATTTTCCAAGAAAGGCAGTGGGGTTGGTCTTCTCCCACTGCCAATTAGTTTTCATGTATCCATATCCATCAACTGCAGATTATTCGGTAACAATAGCCTCATAACCATCCGGAATGGTAACACCTAAAGCTTCACAAATTTCTACATTGTATTTCTTGGTAAAGTTAGGTGCATATTCTACAGGCATGGTAGAAATGTCTGCTTCCCCTGTAAGGATCTTTGCAGCCATCTTGCCGGTACCTACACCTAAATCATAGTAGCTGATGGAAAGAGTTGCAACGCCGCAGCCTGCACAGATACCTTCCTCACCTGCAATAATCGGTACTCCTGCAGGAAGACAAATATTGTTGATCAGCTCTGTGTTGGAAGCTACTGTATTGTCGGTAGGAACATAAATAACATCTACTTCACCTACCGCTGTTGTTGCTACTGCAGACAAATCATTAGAGTCTGAAAATGCATAGTATTCGCAGGTATAACCCTTTTCCTCAAGAAAGCCCTTCACTGTATCAACCTGATACTGGGAATTAGCTTCTGCTGAACAGTAAAGTAAACCAACTGTCTTTGCATCAGGGAAAAGTTCCTGCAGCATATCTGCCTGTCCGTCAAGAGGTGCCAGGTCAGATGTACCTGAAATATTTCCGCCTACCGTACCACTGAAATCATCAAGTTCAAGAGCTACACCATACTCTGTTACAGAAGTACCGAGAATGGGAATCTCATTTGTTCCGGCAGCTGCTGCCTGAAGTGCAGGTGTCGCATTTGCCAAAATCAAATCAACGTTTTTAGAAACAAAGCTGTTGATAATGGTGGAGCAGGTGTTGGTATCTCCCTGTGCATTCTGCTCATCAAAGGTAACCTTATCACCTAATTCCTCTGTTAAGGCATCCTTAAAGCCCTGAGTTGCTGCATCAAGTGCCTCATGCTGTACCAGCTGACAGATACCTACCGTATAGGTAACATCATCTGCTGCTTCTGTATCTGCGGTATCCTCTGTCTCATCGGAAACCTCAGCTTCAACATCAGCCTCATCCTCTGTTCCCGTCTCTTCTGTGCTGCTCGAAGATGCTGTATCTACGCTGTCTTCGGAAGCTCCTCCGCAGGCAATAAGACTGAATGTCATTGCAGCGGTTACAAGTAACGCTAATAATTTTTTCATCATATTTCCTCCTCAAAAAATATTAATGATTTAATCACCGTACTGATTATATAGCTTTAAAGTACTAAAGTCAATAATATTTTTATCGTTACCTGTACTTTTTATCATAATCCTTTTTTCTGCTTTTTCACATTCCAGTCATGCTTAATTATTCTTCCTTCTGCGCCTTTTTATATTTCTCCAGCGCCTCCCGGATCATGTTCTTAATTTCTTCCTCAGAATCGTCAAAGCTCTCAAGCATTCTCTCCCACTGCTTTTCGGTATATGCCTGTCCGCCAATCTGGATAACGGGCTCCGTCTCTCCCTTTTTCACCTTCTTTAAAATTTCACTTTTTCTTTCACTGATCATCTGCAAAATTTCCGCAGTTGAAAGAATCCTGTTTTCAGCTGTATTCTTCTTCTCATCACCCTTCGTACCTGCCGAAGCCGCAGACAATTCCTTTCCGAAATCTGCATAAGAAGCCTTGTTAGACCTGCTTTTTGTGCTGTTTTGAAACTCGTAAGCACCTACACCTGATATCGCCATCTTAATAACCATTCCTTTCTCTGCTTTCCTTTTATATCGGTTCAATCAGTCAATTATATTATAAAAGCGCATAGACTAAAGTCCATGCGCTTCTAAACGCTTCTAAACTATTTCGTTTTTCTTAGCTTTCAGGAACAAATTGCTCCAAAAACTGATTAAGAGGACAAGGCCGCCCAAAATAATATCCCTGTATGTAATCCGGCTCTATCTTGCAGATCCTCTCCAGCTCCTCCTTCGTTTCTATTCCCTCAATACAAAGCTTTAAATTAACATCATGAACCATATCTGACATGTGCTGAAGCAGATTGTGCTCATATTGATTATTTAATGCCCTTACCGTAAAGGTTCTGTCTATTTTAATGGTGCTTAAATTCAAATTATATAAGTAATGGAAATTGGAATATCCTGTTCCGAAATCATCCAACGCCAATGGTATACCGTGCTCTCTTAAGCCCTCACAGAAATTAAAGAAAAAGGAATTAGACTCCAAAAATCCGCTTTCCGTAAGCTCTATGATAACGCTTTCGGGACGCAGCTGATATTTCTCGAGCCCATTTTGAATCTCCTCTAACACATTGCTTTTTAAAACCTGAATGTAGGAAAGATTCACCGAAACCCGAAAATCCGGAATACTCTTCTGTATCCGGGAACATGCTGCCATCGCCTGTTCCAAAACCCATCGTCCCACCGGAATAATCAGATTACTTTCCTCTAAAAGCGGTATAAACTCTGCCGGAGATATCATTCCAAGCTTCTCATTGTGGAAACGAAGCAGTGTCTCGGCATTACAGAGCTTGTTTGCTTTAATATCCATAATAGGCTGAAAATACGCTTCAAATCCCTTAAAATCATGATTTACCGACCACAGCATCAGGCTGGTAAGCTCTTTTCTGTGGAGAAAAGCCTTGTAATCCTCGTTATCATATATATAATATTTATTTTTGCCCCTATTCTTGGCTTCGTTCAGGGCAAATTCCGATAGCTTCATCAGATTATGATACTTATGATTTTCTACCACCCCAAAGTCAAGAATACCGGCAGACATTGTGTAAAAAACCTCATAGCATCTTTCTTCTATGAACCGGGTAATCTTATGCTGTATTTCATTGTAAAGCTCAACGGCTTCTTCAACACTTCTGTTTTCACTGTCGAGAACAATATACTCATCCGCAACAACACGGTATAACTTCTGCTTGGGAAGCAGCACCGATTGAATACATTCCGCTGTTTTGCCGATGATCATATCACCATATTCCAGCCCCTTATTTTCATTAATTTCCTTGAAATTATCAATTCCAAGGCGAATAAGAACACCATTTAATTTTCCTTCACCTGAAATGCCTATTTCCTCCTGAAGGTTTTCCGCACGCAAAAGACCACTGACATTATCAGCCTTTTGCTTTATGCCGATTTCATTAATGCAGCCTACCAGAAATTCAGCATTTCCTCCATCATCCGTAAGCACACGCCCCCTGCAGTTAATCCAAAGCGGCTTGCCGTTCTTTCCCATCCACCTGTATTGCAGATTATGAAAGCGCTGTCCCCCATTGACGATACGCTCCAAATCAGCATTTAAAAGCTGTTTGTCGCCCGGATAAACCAGGTTATTTAAATGCTTTCCGGCATTATCAAACTGACTTGCCGGCAGTTTAAAGCGTTCCACCGCATTTTCTGAAATACAATAGAAGTCATTCTGCATATCCATGATGTACAAATAATCATCCATACACGGATCTAAAACGTCAATAATTTTTTTAAATTCCTCGACGGTAATCCCCTTTATTTCTTTTCCCATAAAAATATTTCCCTCTAAAATATCCAATCCACATTTGTATATATAATTACATTATAGTATACTCTCCTCCTTAAAATCAAGCGCAATATCGTTCTTATTCTTCATAAGCATCAATAAGCATCAATAATAAGCTCCGGAGTCATCTGCATGACCCCGGAGCCTTCAAAACCTTATTACTGCTTATGTCCGCAGCCGCCTGCACAATTTTTGCAGTCACAGCCACACTGCAGGGATTTCCCGCTCTTTTTATCCATTACCATTTTTCTGATCACTAATCCAACGATGCAGATCAGGATAACCGCTGTAATAAATGTTCCCATAACAGCCTCCTTATCGGTTTGCCCAAATGCTCTGCTTCATTTTATGCAGAAATTATTTGGCGCGTACCGCTTTTTTTATGTCTACCTTCAATGTCTTGCTTTCCTTGTAAGGTCTAAAGAGAAGATACAAAAATCCGGCTACAATAAGAATTGCAAATACTGTTCCGATGCCGAATGAACCTGCACTAAACAGCATGCCGATCTGATATACGCAAAGGGAAACCGCATAAGCCAGTACTGTCTGATATCCAATGGCAAACCAGAACCATTTTGCATTGTTCATTTCTCTCTTGATTGCTCCCATTGCCGCAAAACAGGGTGCGCATAAAAGGTTAAATACAAGGAAGGAATATGCTGCAACCGCGCTTAAGCTTCCTGCCAGATCGCCCCAAATCTCTGCGCCATCCTCTGCAACCTCTGCAAATCCAAACAAAATACCGAATGTACCAACTACATTTTCCTTCGCAATCAAACCGGTTACGGCTGCAACAGCCATCTTCCAGTCTCCCCATCCAAGAGGAATAAACAGCCATGAAATTGCGCTGCCGATCTTAGCAAGGATACTGCTGTCAAGCTGCTCTGCCTCCAGCATTCCAAAGGAGCCGTCTGCCCATCCAAAGCTCATTAAGAACCAAAGAACGATGGTGGATAACAAGATGATGGTTCCTGCTTTCTTAATGAAGGACCAGCCTCTCTCCCACATGCTTCTAAGTACATTTCCCACGGTAGGAAGGTGATATGCGGGCAGCTCCATAACGAAGGGAGCAGGATCGCCTGCAAACATCTTAGTCTTCTTTAAAATAATACCGGAGCATACGATTGCCGCAAAGCCTACAAACCAGGCACTCCATGCTACCCATGCCGCTCCGTCAAACAGCGCTCCTGCAATCAATGCAATAATGGGAAGCTTAGCGCCGCAGGGAATAAATGTGGTAGTCATAATAGTCATCTTACGATCTCTGTCGCTTTCAATCGTTCTGGAAGCCATAACACCGGGAACACCGCAGCCTGTTCCGATCAGGATCGGAATAAAGGATTTACCGGAAAGTCCAAACTTACGGAAAATTCTATCCATAATAAATGCAACTCTTGCCATATATCCGCATGCTTCCAAAAATGCAAGGAAGATAAACAGCACAAGCATCTGCGGTACAAAACCAAGAACCGCACCCACGCCGGCAACAATACCATCAAGGATCAGGGACTGCAGCCAGTCTGCGCATCCCACTGCACTTAACAGATTTTCAACGAGAACCGGAATACCGGGAATTTCCAATCCGAAAAGGCTCCATCCATCTCCGAATACGCCATCATTCGCCCAGTCTGTTGCCCATGTACCGACTGTACTTACAGATACATAATACACAATAAACATAACAACCGCGAAGATAGGAAGCGCAAGCCATCTATTGGTTACAATTCTATCAATTTTGTCGGATACGGTCAATTTTTCTTTGTTCTTTTTCCTGTAGCACTCTCCGATGATAGACGAAATATATACATATCTTTCATTAGTGATAATACTCTCCGTATCATCATCCATTTCCTTTTCAATTGCATCAATCAGTGAGGAAACGTCAGGGACACTGCTCATCTGGTCTGCAATCTTATCATCTCTTTCCAGAAGCTTGATTGCAAAGAAACGCTTCTGCTCCTTTGGGATATCGCTTCCCAGCTGATCTTCAATTTTATCCAGCACATTTTCAACCTTGACAGCAAACTTATGTACCGGAGGAAAAGCTTTCTTCTCATTAGCCAGTGCAACCGCTTTTTCAGCAGCCTTCATAATTCCTGTTCCTTTAAGGGCTGAAATTTCAACCACCTCGCAGCCCAGCTTCTCACCAAGCTTTGCAGTGTTGATTACATCACCGCTCTTAGCAACCACATCCATCATATTGATTGCCATGATCATAGGGATACCAAGCTCCATCAGCTGTGTTGACAGGTACAGGTTTCTTTCAATATTCGTTCCGTCAACAATATTGATAATTGCGTCAGGTCTTTCCGAAATCAAATAATTTCTTGCTACTACCTCCTCCAGGGTGTATGGAGAGAGGGAATAAATACCGGGAAGGTCCATGATTACGACATCCTTGTGCCCCTTCAATCTTCCTTCCTTCTTTTCAACTGTAACACCGGGCCAGTTTCCGACAAACTGATTGGAACCTGTCAGTGCATTAAACAATGTTGTCTTACCGCAGTTTGGGTTACCTGCAAGTGCAATCTTAACAGACATATCAATACCTCTTTTCTACCTTTTATTAGTTGCGTCTAACCTTTATTCAAAAAAATATTACTCCACCAGGATCATTTCCGCATCCGCTTTACGCAGGGAAAGCTCATATCCTCGTACAGTAACCTCCACCGGATCTCCCAAAGGTGCAACTTTTCTTACAAACACCTCTACGCCCTTGGTAATTCCCATATCCATAATTCTCCTTTTAACTGGTCCATCTCCGGTGAGCTTGCTGACCTTTACGGTCTTGCCGCAGGGAACTTCTCTCAATGTTTTCATTACTAACTCCTTTCTATGCTTTGGAAGACTTAAAAGCAAGTCTTCTAGCTTACTAAAATTTTATTAGCCATATCCTTTCCGATTGCAACTCTCGCATCCTTAACGTTTACGATTAAGCTGCCGCCTACTTCAGATATTACGGTAACCATTCCGCCGGTTACAAAACCCAGATTTTCCAAGAAGCGTCTGGTTTCTTCCTTGCCGCCGATTTTATTGATTACGCTGGTCTCGCCTTCTTTTGCCATTGTCAGGGGCATCATTTATACCTTCTTTCTTTTCCTCGTCATTTTATCTTATGGATTTTGATAATCATTTTCATTTCAAGGTTAGTATATTCTACCTATCGTTAGTTGTCAATGCTTTTTTTATTTTTTCTTTATATTTTTTATTGTTGTTTTATGTTATAATTATTTCGTCAATAATAAGACCTATCACCAAACAGAAACAGGAGAACAATCATGCATACAAACGAATCTGCGGAAAATTATCTGGAAACCATTTTAATGCTTAGTAAGCGCCGTCCTGTAGTGCGTTCAGTTGATATAGCCGAGGAATTGGGATTTAAGAAATCCAGCGTCAGCGTTGCCATGAAAAATCTCCGCGAAAAGGAGCATATTACCGTTACCAAGGAGGGCTTTATCTATCTTACTCCTGCCGGAAAGGAAATTGCAGAAATGATTTATGAACGTCATGAGCTGCTCACCAACTGGCTGGTTCGCCTTGGCGTAGATGAAAAGACTGCTGCTGCCGATGCCTGCAAAATAGAGCATGATATTAGCAAGGAAAGCTTTGAAGCAATTAAAAGACACGTTAATCAACCCTCAAATAATTAAGGAGAGCTAAGAAGTATGCTTTTGCAGGAAGAAAGATTACAGCTGCTATCTGAAATTGATTTCGATCTTAAAATGGAACGGGATGTTATTCCCTATCTTTCATCCATCTGCCGGAGCGGATATCTGTCTCTTAACTCCTCTCAAACTTCCCCCTCGGGGCTTTATTATGAATCATACTGCCCCGAAAATGCAAAAGGCGCTATTGTAATCAGTCATGGCTTTTGCGAAAGTATTGAAAAATATAAAGAGGTCATCTTTTACTTTGTAACAGCCGGCTATCAGGTATATCTTGCGGATCACCGCGGCCACGGACGTTCTATCCGCATCACAAAGCACCCCAACATGGTACACATTGAGCATTTTAGCGACTATGTTGAGGATTTGCATTCCTTTATCGGTTCTGTGGTAATCCCCTGTTCCGGCACGCTGCCCTTATATTTGTATGCGCATTCTATGGGCGGCGGCATTGGCGCCCTTTATCTGGAAACCTACCCGGATACCTTTAGTAAGGCAATTCTCACCTCCCCTATGCTGGGCATTTCAATGGGGCCTGTTCCCTCTTTTTTAGCCAGAGCTTTAGGATTTATTATGTTAAAGCTTCATAAGCAGGAATGCTATGCTCCCGGACAGCATGCATTTGTTCCCAGTGAGCGCTGGCAGGAAAGCGGTTCTGCCTGCAGGGAACGCTTTGAATATTATCAAACCAAAAAGGAGTCCACGCCCCTTTTTCAAAATTGCGGTTCCAGCTATGGGTGGGCATACGAGTCCCTCCTCGCCTGCCGTAAAATCACTCAAAAAAGGAACTGCGTCAAAATCACAGTTCCCGTTTTGGTCTTTCAATCTATAGAGGATGGCTTCGTAAAGGCATCCGCCATCAAACGTTTTGTCAAAAATACTCCCTTTGCAAGGCTTGTTCCCATAAGCGGAAGCCGCCACGAAATTTACAACAGCAGTTTGGAGGTTTTGATCCCTTATTATCAGGAAATTTTCCGTTTTCTTAAGGATAACGGACAATGATCTATGCGATATCCCACACTGATCTGCAGATAATCTCTCCGGCATCGCCCTTGGTGATCTCTACTGATCGCTGTCCTGCTTCCATATCAAAGAAGTTATCGGAAAGCCACAAATCTCCATCTGTACCGATGATTTCCACATTCTTTGCATAAGCATCTGCCGTCACCGTAATCTGACTGCCCTTTCTTACCAGCTTAAGATGAGGATTTTGAAATAAGTAATGCTTAGGCGGGGTAAACAAACAGGTATTTGCCGACACTTCTCTTCCATCCATCCAAAAGCTGTACTCTAAGTGGATTTCCCTTTCATTACAGCCTTCAAAATCCAGCTTATCGAGCCAAACGCCAGAAAGAGCCGGAACGGTTATTTCAGCTGTTCCCTCCCTGATTATACTGCTGTCAGGTCTGCGAAGCGCCCATCTTACCGTACCCTTCACCGCTTCCATGGTTTCGTTAGACACATGAAGTCTTGCCCCCAGTTCTATCGGTGCAGGCTCTGCAATACAGTAGGGCCTTTCACTGAGCTCTCCGATCTCCTCGCAGGAAATCATGACAGGTGCAAACATTTTTCTTTCTGCATAATGAAGTGCCTTATAGCGTCCGTAATAATCAATACTTGCCCAGGAAGCTACCGGCCAGATATCATTCAGCTGCCATACCACAGCACCCATACATCTTCCCCTGTATCGTCTGAAATGCTCCACGCCGTAGCGGATAGCATCAGCCTGCAACAGCTGCGACGCATAAAGAAGCTGATCAAATCCCTTCGGGTAAAGATAGGTTGCCGAAAGATAATTTAATATCTTCCCGTTGGCAGCCCGGTTTCTCTGATGCATTTCCATGACCCGGGAAAAGATATTCCGATCCTCTTCCTCGGTAAAGCTTTCCACCGTTTTAAGGCAGGGGAAGGACTGGAAACCAAATTCGGACAGATAACGAAACCGGAACTTCCGGTATTCCGTAAAGGGCTTGTTTCCATGCCACACATCCCAGTAATGAGTGTCTCCTCTGTTTTCATCCCATGGATTGTCATAATTTCCGCCTGAAGAAGGGGATGAAGGCCAGTAAAAGGTTACCGGATCCTCTTCCTTTAATATTTTAGGAATAATATATTCATACAGCTTAATATAATCATACTTCTGCTTAATGGAAGGGTTCCATGTCTTGTCAAGAGTCTGGGTTTCCATCTCATTGTTGCCGCACCACAGCGCCAGGGATGCATGATGACGTATTCTTCTGACATTCTCTATGGTTTCCTGCGTAATGTTGGCCTCAAACGCATCATCCAGCTCATAGGAAGCACAGGCATACATGAAGTCCTGCCACACTAAAAGCCCCAATTCATCACAGATATCAAAGAAATAATCGTCCGGATAATAACCACCGCCCCAAACACGGATACAGTTATGATTTGCCCACACCGCATCCTCCAAAAGCTTTCTGGTTCTTTCCTCAGATACTCTTCCCAGAAGATTGTCCTCAGGAATATAATCTGCCCCCATGGCAAAAATCTTAACTCCATTAATCTCGTGAGCAAAGCAGTTGCCCCATTCATCCTTTTCTGTATTAACGGTAAGGGTGCGAAGCCCAATCCTGCGCTCCCAGATATCCAACAACGTGCCTTCCTCATCCCAAAGCTCTACCCTTACCTGATAAAGAGGCTGCTTGCCGTAGCCGTGAGGCCACCAAAGCATAGGATTTTCAATCACAATACGATAATCCTGCTCAGCTGCCAAACACTCTTTCCGATCCTCCGCATGGTAAATATGTCCGTCGGGAGCTGTCACCGTAATTCTGATTCTTCCCTCATCACTGTCTAAAACTGTCTCAGTCTCTGTCTTAGAAGTAAAAATTTCCAACGCAATATCAAAATCAAGGGTAACCCTTCCTTCGCTATGCTCCTGTGTAATATAAACCGAATCCAATCTGCTCTTTTTAATGCCCAAGATGGAAACATCCCTGAATATACCCATATCAGGCAGTCTTGGCCCCCAGTCCCAGCCAAACATACAATGAGCCTTGCGCAAATGGGGAAAGCCCTCCATAGCCTCCAAAGCCCCGCCGGTATAAACCTTTTCATTCTCTTCCTTGATGTATTTCGTGGGAGAATGAAGCACCACCTTTAGTTGATTTTCCCCCTCTTTAAGCCCCTGCGAAGCCAACAGGTCAAATTCCCAGACTCTGTGCATATTATAAGCACAGCCCAGATATTCCTCATTCAGGTACAGATCGGCCAGTGTGTCTATCCCGTCAAACCGAAGCAGCAGCGCATCACACGCAAGCATCTTTTCCGTCACCTGAAAGCAGGTGGTGTACGTAAATTCATTATCCATAAGGGGCAGAACCTTTAATTCATTGTCCCGATAAAAGGGATCGGGTATCAGCTCCTTACAAAGCAGCGCACCATATACGCTTCCGGGAACACTTGCATCAATTCCCTCTGATGGCATTAATGCTGCATCCCTTCCGCTCATCTGTAAATTCCATGTTCCGTTTAAGTCAATTTTTAACATAATTTCGGCCTTTCCCATGTTTATTTTGGCTTTCAGTTGTTGCAAAGCAAATTGTCCTATCTGCCTCTTCCTGGCCCATGGCACTCATTGTACCATAAAAAATTCATCATCAATAGAAATAATCTTCAAGAAAATTGTAATAAAAGATTTTTATATGGTATACTAGACGAAAATAAAGAAAAAGGAGCTTCTGATGAAACAGAAATCTAAACAAATTGCCGCAATTCTCTGCATTATATTACTGGTTCTTTTATACATTGCCACCTTAGTGGTGTCCTTGCTTGATTTTCCCGGTTCGGACAGACTCTTTGCCGCCTGTCTTGCAGCAACTGTCGGGCTTCCAATTTTGCTGTGGATCTATATCTGGCTTTTCGGAAAAATCACCGAAAAGCGTTCTGCTTTAAATAATGAGGCTGCTTCCTCCGAAGATGAAGAAATTTAAATCTTTAACCCTTTAACAAATCCTCAAGCTCTGCCTTACCCTGTTCTAATGTATGGAAAATAATTCCTTCCATGCCTTCTTTTTGTGCCGCCGCTACATTGGCCGGTGTATCATCAATAAACACACACTCGCAGGCCTTTAAATGGTATCTGTGGCAAAGCAGCCTGTAAATCTCAGGGCATGGCTTAATCAGCTTATCCTGATAGGACAAAATGCCTCCATCCATTTCCGGCAGAAAATCCAATGCCTCCCTGCATTCCACATGAGCCTTATGAGCAAAGTTGGAAATATAATATACCCCATATCCCCTTTCCTTTAACTCTCTAAGCCAGGGTATTGCATAATCATAGCGTACAATCATATTCGTAATATTTTGAAATATCAGGCGCAGCTCCTTTTCCACTGTGGGATCATTTTGTATAAAGCCGGCAAGGAGCTGATCATCATCAAGCTTTCCTCTGTCCATTTCATTCCAAAAGGGGCTTCTTACCGTGGCATCAGCCAGCCTTTCAAACACCTCATCCGAAAATCCAAAGCTTTTGTAAAAATCCTTCCATGCAAAGCCTGCAAGCACATTGCCTATATCAAATACAATATTCCTGATCATGTCTCTATCTCCTTTATCATTGCTAAAAATTCTCTGGCTGCTTTGGATATAACTGCCTCTTCCTCGGTAACCACACAAATCTGCCTTTTGGGAATGATCTTATTAAAACGCAGTTCAAACAATCTTCCGTCCTCCAGATATTCCCCGGCAAAATCCCGCACCACGCTTCCCACTCCCAGGCTGCGCAGTGCAAACTGGACAATCATGTCACTGGTAGCCAGTTCAAATTCCGGATGAAGTTCTACCCCGTTTTGAGAAAGAAAGGCTTCCATATAATTTCTGGTGCTTGTCTCCCCCTCCAGGGAAATAATAGGAAGCTTTTCCAGCTCCTGGAGATCCAGCATCCGGTTCTTGTACTGAATAAACTTTCGCCCTGCCACAAAAACATCTTCTATCTCTCTGACTGTTTTCACTGTAAGCCCCAGCTTTTGGGGCAGAGGCGTACTGACCACCCCAAAGTCGATTTTTCCTTGATGAAGCAGCTTCAGAGTCTCCGGTGTCGGTGCGTTGGTGACAGTCACCTTAATTCCCGAAAACTGTTCGTGAAATCTTTCAAGGAAGGGAAGCAGGAAATATTTCAGCGTCATATCGCTTGCCCCTATTCTTAGCTCTCCATAATCCAGCCTCAGCATAGAAGAGATCATCTTCTCTCCAAGCAGAATTTTCTCGTATCCATCTCTCACATGCTCGTACAGGATCTGTCCCTCCGGCGTAAGTCGTATTCCTCTGGATGCCCGCACGAAAAGCTTGGTGTCCAGTGCCTTTTCCAGCTGCTTAAGCGCCTGACTTACCGCAGGCTGGGAAATGGAAAGCTCAGCCGCCGCACCGGTAAGGCTTTCATTTTTGGCCGCATAATAAAACACCTTATAATATTCAAGATTTTCCGCCATAAAACTTCTCCTTAAGTATCCCCGGCAATGCCTGTTACAGCTCGCTGCCCCTTCTCCACTTATGCTCTGCGTCATCCATAAAGAGGAATAAGCTTTTCTTTCCCAGGAAAGGCTTCATATTCTGTGCCACCGCCTCCTCATCTCTGATACTGAAACGCTCCTTGGAAAGCACAAGAATCAGCTTTGATCTGGCATGAAAAAGCTTTAAGGCCGCCGTAAGCGCATCCAAAGACCTCTCCTCAAAAACCTGCCGGTAATCCTCAAAACAGCTCCTCATCTGCAGGAAGGAAAATGGGATCACCTTATTTTCCAGCTCCCGGTCACTTTTAAAAAGCAGTAGATTTAAACGCACATTCCGAAACACCTCACTGTGCGCGCGGAGTGTGGCCGCAATATCAGCCGCCATGGACGCCGCATACTCCTTGGGAAGGCCTGCATCGATTACCAGGGTCATTTCCAATATTCCGCCTGTATAATTTCCTTTCACATGCAGTACTCTCTCCACCGCATTGTTCAGGTCCTTTTTCTCTATAATATTCATATTTTCCTATTCTTTTAATCGTTTCCCTTCTAAATAATCCTGCACAGATTCCATGAAAGCCTCTCTTGCTGATTACATGGAAATATTGTATGATGAATGGGCTATATCACTTAACAAGCTATGGAGGTTTACATAACTATCATGAAAATGCACACGGATACGAAGCAATTTACCTACAAGCATACTATTTATGCCTGCTTTGCCGGCTATATCGTTCAGGCAATCGTCAACAATTTCATTCCTCTTTTGTTTCTCACCTTTCAGTCAAGCTATGGTATCCCGCTTTCGCAGATTACCTTTCTGGTAACCTTTAATTTCGGTATCCAGCTTCTCATTGACCTTATTTCTCCCGCCTTTGTGGACAGGATCGGTTATCGGATTTCCATCATAATCGCCCATCTTTGTGCCTGCGTGGGTATTATCGGGCTGACCGTTCTGCCTGAGCTTTTACCTACCCCCTTCATGGGCCTGATGCTTTCGGTAGTCATCTACGCCGTAGGCGGCGGCCTTTTGGAGGTTCTGGTAAGCCCAATCGTAGAAGCATGCCCTACCGACAATAAAGAGAAGGCTATGAGCCTTTTGCATTCCTTTTATTGCTGGGGTCATGTGGCAGTGGTACTGCTTTCCACTCTTTTTTTCCGATTTTTCGGCATCCAAAACTGGAAAATACTTGCACTGTTCTGGGTACTGATCCCCCTGCTCAATACCTTTGCCTTCTGTAAGGTTCCCATCGCCCCGCTTCTTGCCGAAGACGAAAAGGGTATGTCCCTAAAGGAGCTTTTATGCGGCAAATTATTCTGGATACTGCTTGTACTGATGATCTGCGCCGGGGCATGTGAACAGGCTGTCAGCCAATGGGCATCCACCTTTGCAGAAAAAGGACTCCATGTCAATAAAACCATAGGCGATCTTGCCGGTCCTATGCTTTTTGCCATCCTTATGGGAAGTGCAAGAGCCTTCTACGGCAAATACGGTGATCGAATTGAACTGCACAAATTCATGTTCGGAAGCGGACTGTTATGTCTGTTCTCCTATCTGCTGATTTCCCTTAGCTCCTCGCCTGTGTTGGGTCTTGTGGGCTGCGGACTGTGCGGTCTTTCCGTCGGCATCCTATGGCCGGGCACTTTCAGCATTTCTGCCAAAAGTCTTCGGGGAGGCGGCACGTTGCTGTTTGCACTTCTGGCACTTGGCGGTGATGTGGGATGCTCCTTGGGACCTACGGTAGTAGGAATTGCTACCGGTATCTGGAATGATAATCTTAAGTACGGTATATTAACTGCGGTTATCTTCCCTATCCTGCTTTTGCTTTTCCTTGTACTTATTAAAAAAGTTTCACCCGCACAGAAAAGGGCTGCATAAGCAGCCCTTATTCCGTTCTCTCACCGCCCCAGAAAAAGAGCGCTACCGTTCCCGGTCCCGTATGACTTCCAATGGTGGTTCCCACATAATTAATCTCCACCTTTCCGTTCAAATTGGGAAACCGCTGCTCAACCAACGCCGCCACAGCCCTGGCATCCTCAATACAGTCCGATTGAGAAATATAGCACTTATCAGCATAGGCTAAGCCGTCTTTTGCATTTTCTTCCATCTTTGCCACAATAGCATTAATTACCTTTTTCTTGGTTCTGATCTTATATCTGGGAATCAACCTTCCCAAATTATCCATATTCAAGAGCGGGCATATATCCAGCACCGAACCCACGAAACCGGCTGTTTTGGAAATCCGCCCTCCCTTCACATAGAAGGTCAGATCCGTAGAAAAGAACCAGTGATGCAGCCTTAGCTTGTTTGCTTCCACCCAGCTGTGAAGCTCATCAATCCCCATTCCTTCATCCCGCAAATCTGCCAGCTTATCCATAATCAGACCATATCCTGAGGATGCCCCCAGCGAGTCAACAACATAAATTTTCCTGTCCGGATACTTCTCAGAAAGCTCCTGGGCCGCAAGCCTTGCGGAATTGATCACCCCTGATATACCGCTTGACAGCGTCAAGTGGAGAATATCCTTTCCCTGCTCCAAAAAGGGAGTAAAATACTCTGTAAATTCTTCTGTATTTACCTGTGAGGTTTTGGTGGATGCACCGTTTACCATAGCAGTGTAAAATTCATGGAAATTAATGGACTTTCCCAGATCGTCCGCATATTCCTTTCCATCCAGTTCAAAATGAAAACAAATATAATGAATATCTCTCTTTTCGAAATGCTCCTGTGTCAAATCCGCCGTAGAGCAGCAGCTTAAAATATAATCACTCATCTTCTATCCTCTCCTTCATAAACCATAAACACCGATAGCGCAGATTAAAAACTATTTTCTAATCTACGCTACCTATTATAATATATTTTTGCCCATGAAGATAGTTAAATTTCCTTTTTGCAAAATAAAATCAGCGCCGTCCACACACAGGCAAACATGATTATCTCTGTAATTGTCATTTTTTCCTTGTATACCACCGCACCAAGCAGAAGCTGCAGGGTAGGGTTTACATACATTAAAATACCGGCCAAAGACATGGATATATGCCTGATTCCCTTGGCAAAAAGTAAAAGCGGAATGGTTGTCACCACTCCTGCCAACGGAAGAAGGAGCCACTCTCCGCCGCTTAGCACTCCATATGCTCCCTTTCCCCGGCTCTCCATAAAGACAATAAACAGGATTGCAAATGGCAGCACAAAGGCGGTTTCTATCAGCATGGATACACTGCTGTCCGCTGTTACCTCTTTCTTCAGCATACTGTAGAGTGCAAAGGAGCCTCCTATTACCAACGCCATAACAGGCATCTGACCATAGCCGATAACAGGAACAAGTATGCCGGCTGCCGCAATCAAAACGGAAATCCACTGTATTACCGACAGACTTTCTTTAAACACCAAAAAGCCGATGAAAATGGAAATAATAGGGTTTAAGTAGTAGGCAAGACTGGCATCCAAAATATGTCCCGCATTTACAGCATAGATATAGGATCCCCAGTTTACAGTAATCATAACACCGCAAAGCAGCAATCTGATACACTGCGCCCTGCTGCCCAGCACTGCCCTTACCTCCTTCCACTTCCCCAAGACAGACACAATTACAATACTGAATACAAAGGACCAAAGAATGCGGGATGCCAGCACATAGACGGAATCCACCCGGCTAAGCAGCTTCCAATATGCGGGGAGCACTCCCCATAATACATAACATAAAAAGACACATAATGCATTTTTGTCCAGCTTTTTCATAACGTACACTTCCTCTCCGGTTTGTAATTATTCAAACAATAAGGGAGCCCTAAGGCTCCCTTGCCATGCATTTATTCCCTTTAGATGGATGCAACATCAATCAGCGTAAACTGATCGTTTGCATTCTCCAGACTCGTCACTAATGCTCTTGCCGTATCCATGGCGGTAATACAATTCACGCCGGTTTCAATGGCTGTTCTTCTGATCAGGAAACCGTCTCTGGATTTATCACGTCCCTGGGTAGGCGTATCAATAACAAGATCAATTCGATGTCCCAGAATTAAGTCCATAACAGTCGGTGACTCCTGAGAAATCTTGTTTACCTTTCTTGCTTTTACACCGGCTTCATTTAATGCAGCTGCTGTGCTTCTGGTGGCATAGATGGTATAACCCAGCTTTTCAAATCTTCGTCCGATCTCAACCGCCTCGCCCTTGTCCGCATCCTTGACGGTGATAATCATCTGCTTATGCTTGGGCAGATCCACGCCTGCACCGAGGAATGCCTTATACAGCGCTTCGTTAAAGGTTTTGGCAATACCGAGACACTCACCGGTTGACTTCATTTCGGGACCGAGACTGATCTCCGCTCCTCTGATCTTCTCAAAGGAGAATACCGGCATCTTGATGGCAAAGTAATCTGCCTCCGGCTGTAAGCCCGGCTCATAGCCAAGCTCGCGAATAGTCTTTCCGATAATAACCTCTGTGGCAAGATCCACAATAGGAATTCCCGTCACCTTGCTGATATAGGGAACGGTACGTGAAGATCTGGGATTGACCTCAATAACATACACATCCTCGCCTATGGCAATAAACTGAATGTTAATAAGTCCCTTTACATGCAGCGCCTTTGCCAGTCTTCTGGTATACTCTGCAATCTTTTCCTTCACTGTATCCGTAATGGTAGGTGCCGGATAAACGGAAATACTGTCACCGGAATGGACACCTGTTCTTTCAATATGCTCCATAATACCGGGGATCAGAATATCCGTGCCGTCACAAACCGCATCTACCTCAATTTCTTTACCCTGTAAATACTTATCAACCAAAATAGGATGATCCTGTGCAATCCGGTTGATGATATTCATAAACTCTTCGATTTCTTCATCGGAAATAGCAATCTGCATGCCCTGTCCGCCAAGCACGTAGGAGGGACGAACCAAAACTGGATATCCCAGCCTGTTGGCAACAGCCTTCGCTTCCTCGGCGGTAAATACGGTGCCGCCTGCTGCTCTTGGAATCTCTGTCTCTTCCAATATCTTATCAAACAGCTCCCTGTCCTCAGCCGCATCCACATCCTCAGCCTTGGTTCCCAAAATAGGAACGCCCATTTTCATCAGGCTTTCCGTAAGCTTGATTGCCGTCTGACCGCCAAACTGAACCACCGCACCGTCAGGCTTTTCAATGTTTACAATGCTCTCCACATCCTCCGGTGTAAGGGGCTCAAAATAAAGCTTATCCGCAATATCAAAATCGGTACTTACCGTTTCGGGATTGTTGTTAATGATAATCGTCTCATAGCCTGCCTTTGAAAAGGCCCATGTGGCATGCACGGAGCAGTAGTCAAATTCGATACCCTGTCCGATTCTGATAGGACCGGAACCAAGCACCAGTACCTTCTTAGGCGGGTTGGTCTCGACTGCTTCATTCTCACTTCCGTATACAGAATAGTAATAAGGGGTACTTGCCTCAAACTCTGCCGCACAGGTATCCACCATCTTATAAGCGGCCACAATGCCGTTATCATAACGCATCTGCTTGATGTCGGCTTCCGCAATTCCGGTCAGTCTGCTGATTACATTGTCAGGGAATTCAATTCTCTTAGCTTCCTTTAAAAGCTCTACGGTAAGAGGCTCCTTAGAAAGCTTCTGCTCCATCTCTACCAAAATCGCCAGCTTGTCAATAAACCAGTGATCGATCATGGTGATCTCATGGATCGTATCATAATCTATGCCCTTGCGAAGTGCCTCAGCAATCACATAAATCCTCTGATCATCCACAATTTTTAATCTTTCCTTCAGCTCTTCTACCGAAAGAGCGCTGAAATCATAACTGAGCAGACAATCCACATGCTGCTCTAAGGAACGGATCGCCTTCATCAGAGCACCTTCAAAGTTATTGCAGATACTCATAACCTCACCGGTTGCCTTCATCTGGGTGGTAAGGGTTCTCTTTGCGGTAATAAACTTATCAAAAGGAAGTCTGGGAAGCTTCACAACGCAATAGTCCAAAGTAGGCTCAAAGCTTGCATAGGTCTTGCCCGTAATAGCATTTTTGATCTCATCTAAAGTGTAGCCCAGCGCTATCTTGGCGGCAACCTTTGCAATGGGATAGCCGGTAGCCTTACTTGCCAGCGCCGAGGACCGGCTTACACGGGGGTTAACCTCAATCACACAATATTCAAAGCTGGTCGGGTGAAGGGCGAACTGTACATTACAGCCTCCTGTGATCTCCAGCTCATTGATAATATTAAGCGCCGAGGTTCGAAGCATCTGGTACTCCTTGTCCCCTAAGGTCTGGGAGGGTGCAACAACGATGCTGTCTCCGGTATGAACGCCTACCGGATCGATATTTTCCATATTACAAACGGTGATACAGTTTCCTGCGCCATCCCGCATCACCTCATACTCAATTTCCTTCCAGCCGGCAATGCAGCGCTCCACAAGAACCTGACCTACTCTGGATAAACGAAGACCATTCTCCAGAATACTTTCCAGTTCCTCCTGATTGTGGGCAATGCCGCCGCCGCTTCCTCCCAGCGTATAAGCAGGGCGAAGCACTACCGGATAACCGATAGTATTGGTGAAGGCCACGCCGTCCTCTACCGTCTCAACCACTAAAGAGGCCGCACAGGGCTCCCCGATCTTTTCCATGGTATCCTTAAACTCCTGACGGTCTTCCGCCTTCTTAATGGTATTGGCAGTGGTTCCAAGAAGCTTTACATTGTGGGAAGCAAGGAAACCGGATTCCTCAAGCTCCATACCAAGATTAAGACCTGCCTGTCCTCCCAGCGTAGGAAGAATACTGTCAGGCTTTTCCTTCTCAATGATCTGCTCAAGCACCTTGGCCGTAAGGGGTTCAATATAAACCTTATCTGCAATATTCTTATCTGTCATAATCGTAGCAGGATTGGAGTTAACCAAAATAACCTCTACGCCTTCCTCTTTAAGGGAACGGCAGGCCTGGGTTCCCGCATAGTCAAACTCTGCTGCCTGACCGATTACAATAGGGCCGGAGCCGATTACCATTACTCTTTTTACATTTGGATTTTTAGGCATTTTTCCCCACCTCCATCATCTTAATAAACCGATCAAACAGGTAACTGGAGTCCTGTGGTCCGGGACATGCCTCGGGATGATACTGTACGGTAAAAATATTCTTGCCCGTATAGGAAAGTCCCTCATTGGTTCCGTCATTGACATTGATAAATGCAGGAACCGCAATCTTAGGATCAAGCTTATCCATATCCACTACATACCCGTGGTTTTGGGAAGAAATATATACCCTTCCGGTCTCCAAATCCTTTACCGGATGATTTCCGCCTCTGTGCCCGTATTTCATCTTAAAGGTATCTGCTCCTGTAGCAAGCGCCATCAGCTGATGTCCCAGACAGATTGCAAAAATAGGAATATCCGTTTCATACAGCTTTCTGATTTCCTCAATAATACTCTCGCACTCCTTAGGATCACCCGGGCCGTTGCTTAACATAATGCCGTCAGGCTTATCCGCAATAATCTCCTCCGCCTTCGTAAGTGCAGGATACACCGTCACATCACAGCCTCGCTGTGCAAGAGAATTCGCAATATTATCCTTAGCTCCAAGATCCAAAAGAGCTACCTTCTTTCCGATACCGTTCAGCTTCCTTGTAATGCTTGGACGCATTTCCCGCTTTCCCTGAGCATAATCCTCCGGCACAAACCTTGCACTTCCGGAAAGAGGTCCATTTTGCTCTAAGGTTTCGGAGCCTTTTATTTCATATTTATGGGAACAGGTTACCTTCTCTACCACCTTGCCGGTAGTATACTCCTTCAGCTTGGGAAGAACAGCCTTCAAATCATAGGCCTCATTGGTAGTAATCATACCATTCATGGTTCCCTTCTCACGAAGGATCTTGGTAAGCGCCCTTGTATCAATTCCTGCAATTCCCGGGATACCCTGCTCCTCCAAAAATTCCTGAATGGTAATATCCTTACGGAAATTGCTTGCCATACGGGATAACTCCCTTACAATAAATCCATCGGGCCACGCTCTTCTTGCCTCCATATCCTCCCTGCACACGCCATAGTTGCCGATCAGCGGATAGGTCATACATACAGCCTGTCCGGCATAGGAAGGATCTGTCAGCACCTCCAAATATCCTGCCATGGAAGTATTGAACACGATTTCACTGATAATTTCCTTGTTGGCACCGATATGTATTCCTTCAAAAACAGTGCCATCTTCCAGAATTAAAAATGCTTTCATCTCGTCCCTGTCTCCCTTTCATCCATATTCTTCTGCATAATCGATTAATTATAGCACAAGAAGATTAAGGCTTCAATAACGACTTTAAATTAGGAAAAAATTAAGGATTTATGTTTATAAAATTGAAACTAATCTCGTTATATCTGGTATAATAAGATGTCGCTTGATGCGACATCTGGAAAAACGAACAGAAAGAGGTTTTTATGAGCGAAAAAATACTTGTAGTTGACGATGAGAAGGAGATCACCGATCTGATTTCTCTGTATCTTCGGAATGAAAATTATACGGTTCATTCCTTTTATGACTCCCTCGAAGCATGCAAAGCTGCTAAAGAGGAAGATTTTGATCTTGCCATACTTGATGTGATGATGCCCAAGATGGACGGGTTTAAGCTGTGTCAGAAAATTCGTGAACAGCATAATTACCCCATTATTATGCTCACCGCCAAGGAGGAAGAGATCGACAAAATCACAGGGCTTACTCTTGGCGCTGACGACTATATGACCAAGCCCTTCCGCCCTCTTGAGCTGCTTGCCAGAGTAAAGGCACAACTGCGCCGGTACAAGAAATATAACACAGCTAACGCTTCCGAGGATTCTCATATTATTATGCACGGCGGCTTAATGCTCAACAGTCTTACCCACGAATGTACTCTGGATGATGAAGTGCTTTCCCTGACTCCTACCGAGTTCACCATTCTTTATGAGCTTTGCCGGAAAAAGGGACAGGTCATCAGTGCGGAGGAGCTGTTCCACGCGGTTTGGGGTGAGGAATATTTCAGCAAGAGCAACAATACCATCACCGTACATATCCGTCATATCCGTGAAAAAATGAACGACTCCTTCGAAGAGCCCAAATATATTAAGACTGTCTGGGGGTGCGGATACAAAATTGAAGGCTAAGGATAAAACCAAATTTATTATATTGCTGGTAGGCTTTCTGCTATTGGCCGTAGGAATCGGCTTTGGTATTTACTATCTGATGGATGTAGTCTTCAACGGTTCCGTACTGGACTGGCTTGCTGAAAACTATTTTTATACGGAAACCCAATACAATTACGTGACAGACGAATTCAGCTATCTTTATCGTCCCAACTGGCCAAAGCTGAAGGGACTTCTACTGACCTTGTTTTTCATTCTGCTGATTATTTATGCGCTGTCACTTTATCTTGTATGCCATTATCATGCCAAAAGAAAGGTTCGGAAATCTATTTCCAAAACCAGCAGTATGCTGTATACCTATATGCACCATGATCTCGATTCTGCGGATGTTTTTCCTCCCTCCTATGCAGAGGTAGCCACCCAGATTGTCCAGATTAAATCTACCATGCAGCGTCACGAACAGGCCGTCAAAAATGAAACTGACCGTAAAAATGACCTGATTACCTACCTGGCTCATGATTTGAAAACGCCCTTAACCTCTGTCATCGGCTATCTTGATCTTTTGGAGGAGGCCTCAGACATGCCAAGGCAGCAGCGGGAAAAATATATCCATATCACACTGGAAAAGGCTCTTCGTTTGGAAAAGCTGATCAACGAGTTTTTCGAGATCACACGCTATAATTTGCAGCAGATCGTACTTGATAAGGAGCCGCTTGATTTATCCTTCATGCTCATGCAGCTTACCGACGAGTTTTATCCCCTCCTTACCAGCCATGGCAATACCATAGAACTGCAAACGGAGGAAGAGCTTACCGTATTTGGCGATTCCATGAAGCTTGCAAGAGTATTCAACAATATTTTGAAAAACGCAATTTCCTACAGCTATCCCAATACCCCCATCAAGGTCTGGGCAGGCAAGCGGGAAAAGGATATTATTATCTGCTTTATGAATCAGGGGAAAACCATTCCCGCCGAAAAGTTAAATGCCATCTTCGAAAAGTTCTTCCGCATGGATGAAGCCAGAAGCACCAACACCGGAGGGGCCGGCTTAGGACTTGCCATTGCAAAGGAAATTGTTACTCTTCACGGCGGTACTATCGGTGCCTCCAGCGAAAATGAAAGCACCACCTTCACGGTAACCTTACCAATTTATTAATCATCCTTTTATTTCTTTAAGGAGTTTTTAAACAAATCTTAGGATTATTTTTACTCACAGTTAACTTTATAAGGACCTCCCTAAAGTAGAATAACCACAGACTACTTTAAGGAGGTTTTTATCATGAACATATCAGACATATTAAATACAAATCTACCGAGAATTGCTGTTTTATTTGGAGGTAACTCTTCCGAATACCAGGTTTCTCTTTCCTCCGGCAGCGCTGTCCTTAAGTCTGTTGACCAAAGCAAGTATATGCCGGTTCCCATTGGGATCACCCGGGAAGGAACCTGGTTTGTCTATACCGGTGACTACGACAACATTCCTTCCGACAGATGGATGGATGATAATCACTGCTATCCCATTTGCTTTTCCGGACAACAAGCTTCCAAAGGCTTTCTGGTATCCATTCCCGGCAGGGACGGCCTTTCCATGCGCCTTACACCAATGTCTGTCAGAGCTGCGCTTCCGATCCTTCACGGCCTGAATGGAGAAGACGGAACTGTGCAGGGGCTTTTATCCCTGCTTGGCATTCCCGTAATCGGCTGTGGCATCCTCTGCTCCTCCCTTTGCATGGACAAAGAGCTGGCTCACCGCATGGCAGCTGCCCTGCATATTCTCGTCCCCTCCTCCTTCACTCTTTATAAGGATACAAGGCAGGAAATGATCTTTGAAGCCGCAGATGCCCTTTCCTATCCCCTGTTTGTCAAGCCCGCAAGAGCCGGATCATCCTTCGGCATTACCTGCGTTCACCAAAAAGAGGAGCTTCTTCCTGCGATTGAAAATGCGCTTCTCTATGATACAAAGGTACTGCTGGAGGAAAAGATAGATGGCTTTGAGGTCGGCTGTGCCATTATGGGAAGAAACTTTTCTCCCATAGACCGGCTGATCATCGGCGACGTAGATGAAATTGAACTGACGGATGGCTTTTTTGACTATACGGAAAAATATACCTTAAAGACCTCCAAAATTCATGTTCCTGCCAGGATCACCTCTCAAAAGGCAGAAGAAATTAAAGCTGCCGCCGCCCGGCTGTTTGTGGGACTTGACTGCGATTTCTTTGCAAGAATCGACCTGTTTTTAACGCCTTCGGGAGACATTTATTTTAATGAAATCAATACCATTCCCGGCTTTACATCCCACAGCCGTTTCCCCGGCATGATGAAAAACCGCGGCTTTGACTTTTCTTCTCTTGTCAATTATCTGATTGAAATGGAGGTAGGCCATGACTTTTGAGCATCTTTCCTTTACGCAGGAGGATACCGGAAAAGGCAGTCTGGTTTTAGTAAACTGCTTTCATCCTCTGAAAAAGCATCCCGAAGAAAGCGAGCTTTTAAACATTAACAGCCTTCAGGAGGAAATCCTCGCTCCCCATAAGGGAATTTTCGAAAATCCGCTAACCTGCCTGGAGCATCCCATAAACGAAATCTATCTGCAAAAGCAGGCAGCCACCATGCTCCTTTCCCTGATTAAACGCTCCGGCGCAGGCGGTAAGATTACCGCAGTCAGCGGCTATCGCTCCCTGACAGAGCAGACGGCTATCTGGGAGGAAACCCTGAAAAGAGAAGGGGAAGCATTTACGGAAACGTATGTAGCGCACCCCGGATGCAGTGAACACGAAACCGGTCTTGCCATAGACCTTGCCGGGGCAGCTCCCTCCATAGATTACATTCGTCCCGGTCTTCCAAGGCAGGGAAGCTTAGCCTCCTTTTGCAGCCTGGCTGCCCAATTCGGTTTTATTGTACGGTATCCTGAAGGGAAGGAGGAAATTACCAATATCGGTCATGAGCCTTGGCATTTCCGCTATGTGGGCTTTCCTCACTCTGTCATCATGACACAGCAGGGTCTTGTGCTTGAGGAATATGTAGAAATGCTGGAGAACGAAACATCTCCTCTTAAACCGTTTCTTTTTACCCAAAGCGGCGCACACATAGACATAATGCATATTTCCATGAATAACCATAAAAAGGTAGAGCTGGACTTTTCGGATGCGCTTCCCTATACCCTTTCCGGAACCAACCGCGACGGCGTGATCCTAACCCGTTTTCGAAGATAACCCAAAAGAGAGGTATCCATTTTAATGAATAATCAAAAATCAACTGCAATTGACCCTTTTCGTGTAATAGCATCACTCCTTATCATAGCCATTCACACTGCTCCCTTATCCTGCTTTAGCGAAACAGCGGATTTCCTGTTCTCCTACTGCTTTGCCCGTATTGCCGTTCCTTTCTTTCTGATGACAACAGGATATTATACCCTTTCCCCCTACATCCTCAGCAAGGAAAAGGAGGCTAAAGCCTTTCCATGGGCCGGCCTGAAAAAGCTGTTTCTTCTTTACCTTGCCGCCACACTCATCTATCTTCCCGTCAACATTTATGCCGGGAAGCTTCCCCGCACCCTATGGGAAGCAATCAAAATTTTATTATTTGACGGAACCTTTTATCACCTGTGGTATCTGCCTGCGGTACTCCTTGGCTGTATGTTGCTTCTGGTGCTGTCAAAATATTTAAAGCCAGGCCTCTTGGTCGTGATCGTCACTTTGCTTTACCTGATCGGTGTTCTGGGGGACAGCTGGTATGGTCTCTCCTCCCTGCTGCCTCCTCTTAAGAGCTTTTATGAACTATTGTTTACCTTCAGCTCCTATACACGAAATGGAATTTTCTATGCACCTTTGTTCCTCTTTATGGGTGCATATGCCGTCCATTCCCCATCGCTGTTAAAGCCCTTTGCCGGAAAGCCCTTAAAGACATTCTGCCTAAGCGGCACACTTAGCTTTGCCCTGCTCATGCTTTTAGAAGGATATGCAGCCTTTTCCTTAAATTATCAGCGTCATAGCAGCATGTACCTTTTTCTGCCGCCCTGCATGTATTTTCTGTTTAAGCTCATTTTGTCGCTTCCGGGCAAAAGCAGCAGACTGCTGCGGCAGACAACTCTATGGGTTTATCTGCTCCATCCTCTTGTGATTATAGTGCTTAGAGGCTTTGTAAAGCTTACAAAGCTTTCTCAATATCTCATAGAGAACAGCCTGATTCATTATCTGACAGTGTGCATGGTAAGCTTCCTTCTGTCCCTGCTCCTATGTACGATAACAGAAAAACTATGGTCAAATACCAGCCTGCGCAGAATATTATAAAAATAAAAAATTTGAGAAGCCATTAATATGGCAGAATGAGAGGGAAAAATGTATCAAAAAAGCCGCGCTTGGATTGAACTGAATATGGACAATCTAAGCCATAATGTCATGCAAATAAAGGAACATCTGTCTTTCGGCTGCAAACTGATGCCGGCAGTAAAAGCCAACGCCTACGGACACGGAATGATTCCCATATCCAAAGCTCTTGCCGGGATGGGAATTACGGATTTCTGCGTCGCTTCTGCCGCTGAGGGAGCAATGCTTAGGAAAGCAGGGATTGAAGGACAAATCCTTGTTCTTGGCTATACGCACCCCAAAGCCTTTCCCCTGCTTGCACAATATGATCTCACCCAGACTGTGGTAGATGCCTGCTATGCCGGAATTCTCGCCGGATACGGTAAGCCGATAAAGGTTCATGTCAGCGTAGATACGGGAATGCGGCGTTTGGGTGAGCGAAGCGACCACCTCTCCTCTATTCTCTCCATCTGGAACTATAAAACACTCTCCATCACCGGCCTTTTCTCACATTTGTGCGTGGCAGACAGCGCCGATCCTTTGGATGTGCAGTTTACATTGATGCAGTTTCAGCGCTTTGACGCTATCGTGGATGCGCTTCATCAAAAGGGCATCGGTGGGTTTCATACGCATATTCAGAGCAGCTATGGCTTTTTAAATTATCCGGAGTACACTTACGATTATATCCGTCCCGGCATCGTTCTTTACGGGTGCCAAAGCCAGCAGGAGCTTTGCCCCCGCTTAGAGCTTTCCCTTCGTCCCGTGCTTTCCCTGAAGTCCCGTCTGGAAACCATCAAATGGCTTCTCCCCGGTGAAAGCGCCGGGTACGGACTTACCTATACTGCGGACAGGCCTCTCATAATCGGCGCTGTATCCATCGGCTATGCAGACGGTATTCCCCGCTCTCTCTCCGGCAAGGGATATGTACTCATCCACGGCAAAAAAGCCCCCATTATCGGACGCATCTGCATGGATCAGCTGCTCTGCGATGTGACGGAAATTCCTGAGGCTGCTCCCATGGATGAAGTTGTCATTATCGGCACTTCCTGTTCCGATAAACAGGAACAGTGTGACAGGAAAGAAATGATACGGGTTGAGGATTTGGCTGCGCTGTGCGGCACCATCAGCAATGAGATTTTGAGCTGCCTTGGTTCCCGGCCTCCCAGAATTATCCTTTCTCCAAAGACTTCTCCTGCCTGCCGCAAAATATAAAAATCCCCCTCTAAAAGAGGGGGATTCCGTATATTACTGCTGCATTTTAAGCAAATCCTAGCGGAAATATTCCACACCTGACTCAAAAATCTTCAGGTCCTGCTCTCCGTATATATTGACTGCAACGCCATCTCCGCGGCGCTCCGCATGCACCATCTTGCCAAAGCATCTGCCGTCGGGAGAGGTGATACCTTCTATTGCGCAGTAAGAACCGTTGATATTCCATTCCTCATCCATAGATACATTTCCGTTTAGGTCGGAATACTGAGTCGCCACCTGACCGTTTGCAAACAGCTTATCAAGCCACTCCTTCGGTGCAACAAATCTTCCTTCACCATGGGATGCCGGTGTGGCATATACACCGCCAAGCTGTGCTCCCTTAAGCCAGGGAGACTTGTTGGAAACCACCTTGGTATATACCATCTTGGAAATATGTCTGTTAATGGTGTTAAAGGTCAGTGTAGGAGAGTCCTCCTTCTGCCCCACAATCTCACCGTAAGGAACCAGTCCCAGTTTGATCAAAGCCTGAAAACCGTTACAGATACCCAGAGCCAGACCGTCTCTTTCATTCAGAAGTCTCATTACCGCATTCTTAATATGCTCATTTTGGAATGCAGTTGCAAAGAACTTGGCGCTTCCGTCAGGCTCATCACCGGCTGAAAAGCCACCGGGGAACATAATAATCTGGGCCTTGTCGATATCCTTTTCAAAAATCTCCACTGACTGTCTGATGTCCTCTGCCGTCTGATTTTTAAATACTCTGATAATCACATCTGCACCTGCATTCTTAAATGCCTTTGCACTGTCATATTCACAATTGGTTCCCGGAAATACGGGAATAAATACGGTAGGTCTTGCAACCTTATTCTTACATATATAAATCGAATCTGCCTGATAAAGCCTGCTTTCTACCGGAGTCTTGTCCTTCTCTGCTTTGGTGGGGAAAACCTTCTCCAGCTTAGAGCACCATGCCTCCAAAGCCTCTTCCATATCAATAGTAATATCCTGATACTGAAAACTGCTCTCCCCGGAAACTGTTCCTACCAGACGGAAGTTCAGCTCTCCGGCCTCGCTTTCCGGCTCCTTCGAAGCCAAAAGCGCCGCAGCATCCTCGCAGCTCATCTCAAGAACAATATCTCCAAGGCAGTTTTCAAATAAATCGCCTGCCTTAAGCTCTTCCGCTACAGCAACACCCAGCTTATTGCCGAATGCCATCTTGCTGATGCCTGCTGCCAGACCGGTAGAATCAAGAGCATAGGCAGCTTTCACCTTTCCTTCCTTCATCAGCTTACTGATATAGCGGTAGGTCTTCATTACATGCTCATACACCGGAATGTCAAACTCATCCTTGTCAAACCAGAATTGAAGTAGCTGATCTCCCGCCTCCTTCAGCTCAGGCGTTACAATATCCTTAATCTCTGCCACATCCACCGCAAAGGATACCAATGTAGGAGGAACATCAATTTCATTAAAGGTTCCTGACATACTGTCCTTACCGCCGATAGAAGGAAGCCCGTAGCCGATCTGTGCATCATAAGCACCCAGAAGTGCTGCAAAAGGCTGACTCCATCTCTCCGGATCGGAGGTCATACGTCTGAAATATTCCTGAAAGGTAAAGCGGATCTTAGAGAAATCACCGCCCCCTGCCACAATCTTTGCCATGGATTCCGTTACCGCATATACAGCTCCGTGATAGGGGCTCCATGAGGAAAGCTTAGGATCAAAGCCATAGCTCATCATAGTTACCGTGTCTGTCTTACCTTTAAGAACAGGAAGCTTAGCTACCATACTCTGAGTCTCTGTCAGCTGATACTTACCGCCATACGGCATCAGTACGCTTCCCGCACCGATGGAAGAGTCAAACATCTCCACAAGGCCCTTCTGGGAGCATACATTGAGATCATTTAAGGTCTTAAGCCATGCCTTTTTCACATCTCCTGCATCCATTGCTTCCTTTACTGCCGGAATGGAAATCTGCTTTAAGTAGTTATCCTCCCTTAGGGGAACGGAAACCACAACGTCTGTTTCCTGATGAGCGCCGTTGGTATCAAGGAAAGCACGGGAAATATTAACGATCTCCTTTCCTCTCCACTTAAGAACCAATCTGGGCTCCTTGGTTACTACCGCAACAGGAACTGCCTCTAAATTTTCTTCTGCGGCAAAGTCAAGGAATGTATCCACATCCTTCGGATCAACCACAACCGCCATTCTTTCCTGTGATTCTGAAATAGCAAGCTCTGTACCGTCAAGACCTGCGTACTTCTTCGGTACCTTGTCCAAATCTACTACAAGACCTGCAGCAAGCTCGCCAATTGCTACGGAAACACCGCCTGCACCAAAGTCATTACACTTTTTAATAATTTTGCTTACCTCTCCTCTGCGGAAAAGTCTCTGTATCTTACGCTCTGTAGGGGCATTACCCTTCTGCACCTCGGCACCGCACTTTTCAATGGAGCTTTCGGTATGTACCTTTGAGGATCCTGTAGCACCGCCGCAGCCGTCACGTCCGGTTCTTCCACCCAGAAGAATAATGACATCATCAGGATCGGAATTTTCTCTGATTACATTAGCTCTGGGAGCTGCTCCCATAACCGCACCGATCTCCATACGCTTAGCCACATAATTAGGATGATATATTTCCTTTACATAGCCGGTAGCAAGCCCGATCTGATTTCCGTAGGAGGAATAACCGCTTGCTGCACCTCTTACCAGCTTTTTCTGGGAAAGCTTTCCCTTTAATGTCTCTGAAACAGGCACCGTAGGGTCTGCCGCTCCCGTAACACGCATTGCCTGATATACATACCCTCTTCCTGAAAGGGGATCTCTGATTGCCCCGCCAAGACAGGTAGCCGCCCCGCCAAAGGGCTCAATTTCTGTAGGATGATTGTGCGTTTCATTCTTGAAAAATACCAGCCATTCCTCCGTTACCGGTCCATCGCCGTAATCCATTTCAACGGGAACCACTACGGAACAGGCATTGATTTCATCCGACTCCTCCATGTCCTGAAGCTTTCCGTCCTTTTTCAGCTTACGCATTGCCATCAGCGCCAGATCCATCAAACACACAAACTTATCGCTTCTTCCCGCAAAAATCTCACTTCTGGTATCTAAATAGCTCTGATATGTGGTTTCAAGAGGTGTTCTGTAATAACCGTCCTTAAATTCAATATTTTTCAGTTCTGTTGAAAAAGTGGTATGACGACAGTGATCCGACCAGTAGGTATCCAGCACACGAATCTCTGTCATAGAAGGGTCTCTATGCTCTTCACCCTTAAAATAATTCTGAATATGTAAAAAGTCCTTAAAGGTCATGGCAAGCTCTAAGCTGTCATAGAGGCTTCTGAGCGCATCCTCATTCATATCCCTAAAGCCATCAAAAATGATCACATCCGCAGGATCGTCATACTCTGTAATCAAAGTGTCGGGCTTTTCCATTCCCGTCTCCCTGGAATCCACGGGGTTAATACAATAGGACTTTATTCTGTCAAACTCTTCGGAAGAGATATTCCCTGTAATCAGGTAGGTAACTGCTGTTCTGATTACCGGCTCCTCATCCTCTTTAAGAAACTTTACGCACTGCATAGCGGAATCTGCACGCTGGTCAAACTGTCCGGGCAGAAACTCAACGCTGAATACCTGTCCGTCAGAAGGAATTTCAATGCTTTCCCGATACAGAATATCTACCGGAGGCTCTGAAAAAACGCTGATTGCCGCTCTCTCAAAAGTATCCTCCGAAATATTTTCCACATCATAGCGGATAAATACCCGCACATCCTTCACACCTTCAATCCCAAGGTAACTACCGATCTCTTCCTTCAGTTCCTTTGCCTTTACCGCAAATGGGGCTTTCTTTTCTACATAGATACGCTTTACGTTTCCCATGGTGAATTAATCTTCCTCCGTTTAATTTATTAAACACTGTTTTTTGTGCCTGTTTATCTTTACCAAATATATTATATCGAATCCTGCTTATTTTGCAATTCTTTCTTTGACGGCAGTCTGATCCTCTGTTTATTCATGCAGTCTGTGTATCAGCCTGTAAGCAATATTCCCTTCTGAAATCAAAGGCTCCGTGTGGGCAAAAAATACTATTCCGTCGGTAGGCGCTGTTATGGTCTCCTTTACATAGCCCTCATAAGGGTCAATGATCTCCGCCAGCAGATACCCGTAGCGCACATCCTCCCCCGGCTCCACCAGCCCTTTAAATATTCCGCCTTTTAAGACATGCACATCAATCAAATCCTCCTCTAATATAATGTGGCTGATATATCCGCTGTGGCTTTCGTACCGGATAGCCCCCATTCGGGTTAAAAATCTTAAGACTGCTGCCACAGCCTGCCTTGCACTCTTTTCATCAATCGTGTCATTTTTGTTGGTATATACGGAAAAGGCTGCGGTCATCTCATTCTGCCAATTATAATTTAGCGTCTTGGTATCTAAGGGACTGGGCTTACGAACCACCACATAGGGAAGTCCAAACAGATTGGCAAGTGAGGTATTTTGAAATCCTGTCTCCATCATACGGACATGAGGTACAAACTCTCCCGTCATGTAAAAGCTGGTGAGCTGAATCCCATAGGTATACTCCCGTATTTTTTCGAAAATTTCCGCAGCAATCCGGTCTGTGGTATCTCCATCCTCCTTGCCGGGGAACATACGGTTAATATCCATATCCTCCACGCCAAAAAACCTTCTTCCCACATTCATCCCCATACCATTGACTACGGGAACAACCATAATTTCCTTGCCTGCATTAATACAGCCGTTTGCCTCCAGCTCCTTTAAGGCTCTTACCAGCTGAGAGCAAATATACATCTGCTGCATTTCATTCCCGCGCACAGAACCCAAAATACAGGCCGTAGGCTCTCCCTTGCCAAAATGGTATCCCTGTATTACCATGTCCTGCCTGTAAGGGGATCTAACCGTACATATTTCTTCCTTACGCATACTAATACCATGCCTTTCTCCCGCCCTGCAAATCCGGGCGTTAAAATTCTATTTTTCATCTATTCCCGTAAGAATTCTGGCCAGCAAAGAGCCCTTTCTTACAAAAGGATATTCCCGCAGCGTAAATACCAGACCGCTCTTTCCCGCAGTAATCTCATCCAAAATTTTCCCTTCCAGGGGACTGACAATCTCCCCCAGCTTATCTCCCTTTTTCACATAATGATTATGTGCTATGGCAGGCAGAAAAACTCCTACAGCTTCAGACCTTATAAACTCCACCTCGCCATCTGTGGAAATAACCGGATACTGAATCCTTCCTACCTCCCCCTGCCATATGCCAATCTCCTTCATCAGATTAAATATCCCCTCTATCACCTGATTTCCGTAGCCAATGTCTATTCTCGTCCCCACTCCCATTTCAACTACAAGTGTGGGTACTCCAAGCATATTCATGGAATGAGCCAATGTAGATTCATGAACGGTGGCCGAAGCATTCATCCAAACCATATCCGTATTAAGCAGCTTTGCATAGGGCAGCAGCTGATCCGCAAACTCCTCGCTGACCCGGACCTGGGGAAGCTCCTTAACAAAAATATCGCTTGCATGTACATCCAGACACATATCAGCTCCCGCAATATCTCTGATAATCGCCGCCGCAGCACGCTCCATGGTGGTTCCGTCTTCCCTGCCGGGAAACATTCTGTTAAGATCCATATCCAATCTTGGAATATTTCTCTCCGCAATATCCAGTCCTAACGGATTAAGCGCCGGATAAATATCCACAATTCCCGCAAGACTGTCAAGATGCTCCATAAGACGCCTTGCTATCTCATAGCAAATATACTGCCCCTCAAATTCATCTCCATGAACTCCCGTCACTATTACAAATCTTTTCTGCGACGGCACCTTCCCTGCTATTCTGTTTTTACGTATTGTCAGCCTTTCACCTACCGGCAGTTCTATGGAAAATACCTCTTCCATCATTTTAAACACCTCTTCCTATTACAAAGCAAAAGCCTCAAGGCTTCACTCCTTGAAGCTTTCACGCATCAAAGCTCCTACATTTCTTCTGCCAAAAGGCTCTGCATCACATACATGATCTCACGATCAACTATTGCCTCCGAAATGCCTCTCGTATGGGATGTGATCTTTAAGCCCTCCAAAACATACATAATATTTCTGGCCCATCCTCTTGGATCCTCACAATAAAATTCCCCGCTTTCCACTCCTGCGGCAATCAGCTTTTCAATGGCATGCACCGCCCCGTCAAACTGCTTTTTCAATAAATTGTCCTTAGAAGGGATTTCGTTTGCAAAGAAATATTCATAAACTGCTTTCCCAAGAGACGGCTTTTTATTCAGGAGTTCCCTTTTCTGCTCCTTCAAAAACAATGCAAGAATATCCGAAGGTGTCGCTTCGCTGCTGATGCTTCCGGCAAAAACATCATCCGTATCCTCCTGCTCCAGCTTAAGAACCTCCTCAAACAGCTCACCGGTTCCGGAAAAGTAAAGATACAAACCGCCACGGCTGATCTCGCAGGCCTCTACGATATCCTTCATTGTCACTGTCTTGTATCCCTTTTCCATAAAGACCTTTCGCGCTGTCTCTATTATATATTTCTTCTTCTGTGCTGACTTATCACTCATATCCCCAAAACTCCCATACTACCCTTTCAGCTATGCCAACGGTTCATCCCAGACATCCAGTAACTCTTTGATTCTTTTCAAGCCATGATAAAACACGCCGTTCTCAATTGCCTTAGACCAAAGGATTCCTCTTGTCATGCCGCCGAGCACATATTTAGCCATAATTCCAAATATTACTTCTATTTCCTTAAGCTCTGTGCGCTCAATCATACGGAGTTCATCCTGCTCCGTATGAATCCCATATCTGGAAAACACATATACATAATTACGGTCCATAAGTCCTGTGGCATTCATTTCCTTCACAAAGCTTAATAAGGTTCCGTCATACACCGGAATTGCCACCGAACACTGAGGCATATTATCCCCCTGATAAGTATGTACCATCTTCTCACCGGACTTTTCCTCCAGCCAGGGAAGATACCTAAAAAGCCCCTCCATACTCCGGCGATACCTGTTCATCAATTCCTGTCTGTAAATATTTTCGTTTTCCATAGCTCCTGTGCCCCTTCTTCTGGTTGTCTAACGTATGTGCGGCAAATACCACGACTATTTTACCATAAAATCAAGAAAAAATATACATTCAAATTTATACTTTTCGAAGTATTAGTTACAGTTTAGTCCAAAGCCGCCGCAGAAAGCGAAAAATAATAATCCATCTGCTTTTCACCCTCTGTCATCAAATAGGAACCATACACGGGAATATCACAGCAGATAACAGGGTGATCCGTTGCTACAACAATACCATATCCCCGACTGGATATCACTGCAGGCAGCTGTCCTTTGGATCCGTCCATACAGAGCCAATGCGCTCCCCTGCTTAACTGAATTGGGCTCCCTTCATCCCGTCCCGGTGCATAAAGCTGCTCGTCCTTTTTCCATTTAAAAAACGTCCATGCCCGTCCTCCCTTCGTCGAATCAATCAGCCTGCATTCACTGCTCTTCTCCTCCAATAGAAGCTTTCCCGTCCGATCCATATATTGAATGGCGCCCGACAGCCTGTCTACCCGGCAGGTAAGCTGATCTGTCCTAAGCTCTACGTAGGTTTCCTTTTCCCTGTATAGCCATGCCCTTTCCACTGTATTATGCGAGGCTTTCGGATGAGGTCTTTCCTCCGGCTGCCCCTCCCTGACAAAGGTAACCCTCACAACATCATCCTTAACCGGACTAAGGCGCAGCGTTCCGTATCTGCTCTGCATATACAGTCCGTCCGGCTTTCTGAAAACCCATTTCACGGACAAATCAATTTTGGAATGTCCCGGCACCCCAAGTCTCTCAGGCCCCGGCATGTCACCTGATGTAATCTGCTGCGGAGAAGCTTTTTCTTTTTCCCTCACACCGTTTGCAGACAGCTTTTGCTTTGGCAGCACTCCAGGGCCCGTAAGCAGCATTGTTTTGGGCGGCTCTTTTACCGGCTTTGGCGTTTTTAGAACCGCTGCCGGCCTTTTACGGATTGCAGATACCGGTTTTTCCCGGATGGCGCACGCCGGCATTTCCCGGTCAATTGCAGCTGTTTCTGCCGGCTTAGGTAAATGCTGTTTTACAGCTTCCCCTGAGGGCAAAGGATCGGCAATCAAACCTGTCAGATTTCCCCTGTGCAGTATGCATAACTCATGAAGTGCTCTGGTAGCGGCAACATACAAAAGCTTTGCATGCCCGTCGTTCACCGGATATTCCTTTCGGTCAGGATCAAAAATCAGCACTGCATCAAATTCCAGTCCCTTTGTATAGGACACCGGAAGCACCATAATCCCTTCTGTGAAAACCATCTTCTCCAGACTGCTTTCCACTATGGGCAGCTGCTTCGCAAGTTCCTCTTCCACCTCCTTGGCACTTTCCCTGCTTCGGCAGATCACCGCAATGGTTCCAAAGCCTTTCTTCTGCCATTTTCGGCAGACATCCGCAGCCTCCCGTATCAAGCCTTCCCCTGAAGGCAGCTCCTTTAACTCAACCGGATTTCCATGACGGATAATAGGCTCTGCCGAATAAGCAGTAAACTGCCCATGTCTCAAAATGTTCATGGCAAAATCCGATATTTCCACCGTATTACGGTAGCTCTTTTTCAATACGCCAAAGTGATCGTCCTTATCTGACAGCAGAAGCTGCTTTAGCTCCTCCCAGTCATTTAGCCCGTATCCAAAATGAATATTCTGTGATACATCCCCCATAACTGTGTAGGTGCAGTCCTTGACGCAGAAATCAAGTACCGCATAGGTCATCATGCCATAATCCTGAGCCTCGTCAATTACGATATGATGCGCCTCACTGATTACCTCCGTTTCCTTTACTCTTTTATACAAATAAGCAAGGGCTGCCAAATCGTAAACATCATATTCATTTTCCGGCGTGAAAATCTGTGAACCTTCCATCCGGCATTTTCCCAGAAATTCCTTATACAGGTCAAAGACAGAACGTTTCCATACCCGCTTCCCGAACCATCCCCTGTATGCCTTTAAAATGGCTTTGCGTTCTTTCTCCGTATAGCGGATACTATTTTTCAAAAATTCGTCCTTAATCTTAATGATCAGCCGTTCGTTCAGCATATTAATTTTGGTTTGAATGGATAAACCGGGATTTTGCATCAGATAGTCTCTGATGGCCGCCTCAGACAACAGTTCAATCTGCTGCTGTGTACTGCCATCCGACCTATCAAACACGCCCACAATACCGTCTTTAATTCCCTCTACAAATTGTCTGGGATTCAGATAGACGGATTTCACACGGATAACACTTTCCTCCAGATCCCTGCAGTATTGCTCCAGCTTCCGAAACCACCTAAGGCTTCCCCTTTCCTTCCCATGACCCCCGTTCCAGGTCTCCTCCGCTATTTTGTACTTCTTTTCATCCCAATCCTCATACAAAAGCCGCACGAAAAGCTCCTCCATGGTCATCTGCCGGATACCGTACACATCCAGGTCCGGCAGCACCCCGGTTATGTATTCCAGCAAAATCCGGTTGCTGCCCACAATATAAAAATCATCCGGCTTAAACCGTTCCTGATAGTTGTATAGAATATAGGATATCCGGTGCATGGCCACAGTCGTCTTTCCGGAACCTGCAACCCCCTGTACGATCATGTTATGATAAGGTGATTTTCGTATGATCTCGTTCTGCTCCTTTTGAATGGTGGCAACAATCTCACCAAGTACCGCCTGCTTGTTTTTCGCCAAATATTTGGTGAGCAGCTCATCATTGGCAATCACCTCCGTATCAAAATAATCCAACAGCCTGCCCTCATCAATCTCATAGGTACGTTTCAGCTTCAAATCGATGGGTATTTCCTTTCCGTCTGGAGCTGTATAGCTACATCTGCCCAGTCCGTTTTCGTAGTAGGCATTTGAAACAGGCGCACGCCAATCTACCACTACCTGATGGGTGGCATCCCTGGCAATTCCTCCCCTTCCGATATAAAGCGATTCCTCCTTATGAAAGGTTTCGTCATAAAACACAATTCTGCCGAAATAAGGCTTTTTCATTGCTTTCCGGTTCCGTATAAGTGCCCATTCCATATTATCCCGCATGGTTACGGTATTGCTCAGCGAAGTATAGATTTCCACATCATTGTCGTGATAATGCTCCAGCATTTCATCAATTTGTTCCTGCATCTGCGATATACTTTGCTCATAATTTTCCACATTGCTTTTCACTACCTGAAGCGTCTTCTTAAGATATGCCTCCTCCTCGCTGCGTGTGGTTCCTTTTATCCTTCCTTCTGTTTCCATACTCCGCTCCTTTCCGTTCATTGATCTGTTACTTATTCTAAGATAAAACAAAAAAATTACTAGACTTTTATTTTAAGATGTGATAAGCTGAATAATGAAGTGTGGGTAAAATTAGATTTTTCTGATTTTGCCCCTTTTTATATGACAGAATTAGAGTTTGAATATTAAAGAAACAATGCGAGGTATCGAAATGTTAGAATTTAAGACAGAGAAAATAACCGACAGGGTTACGAGGATTTATGCTTTTGCAACAGAGCTTATGTATTTGGTGGAGGGTGATAACCGGGCGGTTCTCCTTGATACCGGAAGCGGAGTCGGCAGCTTAAAGCGCTGCGTAGAACAGCTGACAGATAAACCGGTAACCGTTCTTATCACTCATGGACACGTGGATCATGCCATGGGCGCATTTGAATTTGATGATGTCTATATGAGCCATAAGGACGACTACATCTACACGGAACACAGCGATATGGAATTTCGAAAAACAGGCATCATTTATTTAAGCGACGGTTTCATCCCTGCACAGGAGGATCTCATTCCCTCCGCTCCTCTGTCTCATTTTAAGGATTTAAAGGGAGGCGATACCTTTGATCTGGGCGGCGTCACTATAGAGGTATATGATTGCCCCGGCCATACGAAAGGCTCCGTAGTCATGCTTATAAAGGAAGAACGCTCGCTGCTTCTGGGAGATGCCTGCAACTATTTCACCTTCCTGTTTGACGACTATTCCCTATCCGTCACGGAATATGAAAACAGCCTGAAAAAGCTTTTGAGCGAAATTTCCGGCAAATATGACACTGTATATCTTTCCCACGGAGACGGACAGGGCCACAAGGAAATCATCGAGGATGTCATTTCAGTCTGTGAAGATATCCAGCAGGGGCGTACAGATGATGTGCCCTATGATTTCATGGGTATCACAGGAACCATTGCCAAGGCTCAGGATGAGCAGGGAAATCGGACTGATGGCGGAAAGGGGAATATTGTGTATAACAAAAATAAAATATAGGTTATACCCTTAACATGTGAATGGAGCATATAAGGCAAAAGTGGTATTATCAAAGTTTATCCAAGTAAAAGCCTGCATCTCCGGTCTTTAGCGAAACCGCATTTGCAATCGCACTCTTAAAATAAACCTCTGCCTTCTTACAATATTTGAACAATAACAATCTCAGTTGCACATCGAAATCATACAGTTCAAAGAAAACCTTAGCATCTGCTTTGCTTCCAAACGCATTGACCTGTGTTAAAAGATATTTCCCATAACGACTTGCTCTAAAGTATCCTGCATACCCCAGAAAATCTCTCATCTTTTTTCTCTGTCGGAAGTTCACGTATTTCTTCATCAGTACAACCTGATTTTCCAAATCTATCGGCAATTCAGTATTTGGCATTCATAACACCTTCTTTCACAGTAAAAAAAAAGAATGGATATACCATTCTTAATCCCGCCAATGGAATATTTGGATTCAGGCATTACCCACGCCTTCCTACGGTCTATAATTAGATTAGCACATCCACCACAAAACTTCAACTGCTTTTCAAAAAAATAATGGACATGCACTACTTAATTGACATATATCTATTATATGATTATTCCTTAAACGAGTCAATCTCAAAATAATTACATCTCAAATCTCTTGCTTTGGGCATAATCGCAAACAAAAGACGCAAATGCTACTATTAACATAATGAAAACTGATAAAATATCCCACACATCTATTATTGGTTCAGAGATTAAACTTGACAATATTACGTTTACAAGGATCATAAACGGAATAGATAACAAAAAAATTAACCCTGCAGCAAATAATTTACGCATTTTTAAACGATTGAAAATTCCAAATATAATCCATATGTATACTATCGAAATAAGTGACATAATTGCACCTATTGAAAAAACAGCTTTTACATTTAACAAATCACTCAATATGTATAAATACGATATAATAAAAATACTTATTGACATTAAGCTGCCAGGAATCCTATTAATAGCGTTGTTGAAAAAATGATAGAAATAACAACATTTTTCCTGATATTGTTTTCATCTTTTCTCTTTAGTGCAATTAAGTTTTCATCTGCTTTCTTTTCTAAATTCTCCACATCGATTTTCTCCCCACTTAATAATTCATTTACAGTAACGCCTAATATTTCACATAATTCCAGCATTATGGATGAATCAGGCATGCTTTTTCCCTCTTGTGTCAAGTAGTTGACAACATTTTCTTACTCTTGATATTTCAAGAATAACCGGTTTTTGCATGCAATCTTAAGTTATAGTAAAAAATCTTTTTTCACACTTCCAATCTCTTCTGTCAATGATTTTTTCATAATCTTAAACATATTTTTCATATGCTTGTTCAACTCTTTATTTTTTTCAGAAAACTCATGTTGTGACAAGCACTCTAATTGTTGATATAAAAATATATTGGCATCAGTTACTAATTCATAACATAATTTTCTTCTCTTTTATCCAGAAAATCTTCTCCTTCTACAGTTACTATGCTCTCAAATGTTTTTGTATAAACAAAGAGAACTAAAATACGAACTAGATACTCATCTTTCTTCCCACTTAACGTGAACATATTATTTTCATCCAAGTAACAATCAAGAATTGAATAATTACAATGTGCATAGTTACATAAATACGCATATTCAACAAATTTATTCCCTCGAAGCAAAAAACTATTAATTAATTTATCACACTTTTTTATCTCTTCCCGTCGTTGATCCATTTTCATTCTCCTTCCTTCGTGGTGCAGGCTTTCTTTAAATAATTAAAATAGGCAGCCATTTTCACAGCCGCCTATCTATCAATGGAACCTTTGAACAAAACTCTCATCACTGTTGAGAGTTTCTTGATTCTTCCTCAATATCATACAATTCATCAAGTTTCTTTTGCAGAATTTTTTTATCAATTAATTTAGTTTTATATTCTGCAATCATTGCTTGTGATAAGCTTCTGCTCAAAGAATATTCTACAACATCAGTATCTGCATTTTTACACAAAATCATTCCAACACTTGGGTTTTCATGGGGCTTCTTCACATCTCTATCCAATGCCTCTAAATAAAAATCCATTTTCCCTAAATATTCTGGTTTGAAATCATCAATTTTCAAATCAATTGCTACAAGACACTGCAATTCCCTATGATAAAAGAGCAAATCTACATAGTAATCATTGTTCCCAACCTGAACATGATACTCCTCATCAACAAGAAGAAAATCTCTTCCAAATTCCAGCAAAAATTTTTTCATATTTTTCAAGATTGCCTTCTGCAAATCATATTCCTTATATGGTTCAGGCAGATTAAGAAACTCCAACATATACATATCACGTAAAACACCGCTCATATCCCGTTCCTCAAGAGCTGAAGGCGCTTTTCCACTTGATAACAATAGTCTCTCATAATATCCGCTATCGATTTGTCTTTCTAATTCCCTTGCCTTATACTTTTCCTTTGCTGCTAGCTTAAGATAAAATTCTTTTTCTTCATAGGATTTTGTTTTAGAAACAATGTGCATATTATTAGACCACGAATTTTCTCTCAACAATGTTGAGAGTTCTGGTTTATCTTTGTATGTTTCAAAAAACTGTTTCATTCTCCAAATATTCTGTGCCGAATAACCACGAATTCCCGGCTCTTTGCTTAAAATATAAGCCGAAAGTTCTTTTACTGTTGATTTTCCCCATCCATCCTTTGCAATTCGCTCAGATACATAAGAACCAATCTGCCAATAAAGCTCGATTATTGTTGTATTGACCTGATATTCCGCTTTTTGTTTTGCAGAATAAATCATAGTCAAAATATCATCAAACATACCATTATTTTTGAAATCTATAATATCACTCATTTTTACCATTCCTTCCATAAATACACAGGTAATACATACTTATTTCTACGAAATAATCCTATTACAGTAGATAAAATACTCAATCTGATTATACATCAAAAGCACTTATTAATCTATACAATAAACGGAATTATCAACATTAAATTTCTAACTTTTTCATAAATAAAACAAGTCCGAAATCTGAAGTTCCGAACCCATTTTATTATGAATATAAGTTACCTGCTCCTTTCGCCCTTTCCAACACGTTGTTCCCTCTTCATCTGTGCCACCACAGACTCAAGCCTCATAAATTCATCCAACATGTCATCACTATACCGATAAACAACACCAATGGAGTCAAGCTTGCTTATAAATCTCTGAATAGCATCCTGCACACTGCATTCCTCTATTCCAAGCCATTCCACCTTTTCTTTATCCGTAAGTATTTCGTAGCGTTCCTTTGTCATATCAGACGTAGCAAAATTCTGTAAATCTGCATATACTTCATCAACAACCTCAACAGATTCGTTTATCAGTTCAAAAGGCATTGTAACTGGCTCTGGTTCGGTCACATTAACTTCTGGAAATATATCATCTGCACGAGCCAAATCAGTCCCATGAGCTTCTACATCCACATCTGACTCCTCCATTTTATATGCTTCAACCTCGTCATAAACCTCACTCTCCGCATACGAAATCTTACTTTCCTCAAACTCCGGCACATTCCCTATTTGCTTCCTTTCGCCTCTCCTTAACAGCCTGAAAAAGCTTTTAAGCGAATTTTCCGGCAAATATGACACTGTATATCTTTCCCACGGAGACGGACAGGGCCACAGGGAAATCATCGAGGATGTCATTTCGATCTGTCAGGATATCCGGCAGGGGCATACAGATGATGTGCCCTTTGACTTCATGGGTATCCAAGGAACCATTGCCAATACTCAGGATGAGCAGGGAAATCGGATTGATGGCGGAAAGGGGAATATTATGTATAACAAAAAAAATATAGGTTATACCCTTAAAATGTAAATGGAAGATATAAGGCAAAAGTGGTATTATTAAAGGAGCAAATTGGATTTTATCTCCACTTCTTAATTATCTTTTAAAAACTTCTCTACAACCTTTATCCATTTTTCCGGTTCATAGATTGCCTTGTAACAGTGAGCATCTCCTTTAAAGCAAACTACCTCTGTTACAGAGTAATATTTCTTCATAAGGTTAGCAGCTTTCTTGGATAGCACCTCATTCCCCTTGGTTCCATGAATGAAGAGTATTCTACTTTGATTTTTAACACCTTCTATTTTACCACCGGAAAAGGCGGAACCTACCATGTTTTCTATAGATTTATCAGACATAAGATCTGCTATCTTTAAATAACTGTCCAAATATTTTTCAGGCAGAAAAATTTTTTTGAAGCTTGCTATAACCTTCTTATCACGCGCCTTTGATTTATGAATAATACTTTTGTAATTACTTATCATAATGTTTACTGCAAATCTCGGGCATGCCACTAAAGGTGCACCATCCATAATAAGATTACGAATATTCAGCAATTGCCCGATATTGCAATATCACAGATGGCACACACTATTAATCCTATTAATAGCGTTGTTGAAAAAATGATAGAAATAACAACATTTTTCCTGATATTGTTTTCATCTTTTCTCTTTAGTGCAATTAAGTTTTTGTCTGCTTTTTTTTCTAAATTCTCCACATCGATTTTCTCCCCACTTAATAATTCATTTACAGTAACGCCTAATATTTCACATAATTCCAGCATTATGGATGAATCAGGCATGCTTTTTCCTGTTTCCCATTTGGAAACAGCTCTGTCAGTAATGTTTAACTTTTCAGCTAACTGTGCCTGGGTTAAATTTTTCCCTTTCCGACATTTAGCAATAAATTTCCCAGTTTCTTCTTGGTTCATTGCTGTGCCTCCTTTCATCTCAAACATTACACTTTTGGTTTAGCAATATACACGAACTATTGGTTGAATTACGGAACTCAACCTATGGTTGGGGAGTAAAATAATTCGTATGTGTTGTATGTTAGAGTGATTATTACGTTTCTGAGACAAATTATATCATGACATTTGGTATCTTGCATTGCAATTTCAAAATTCAGACAATGTGTTTATCAACAAAAGCACATGATTAACATGGCTATTCTTCGTCGACAAAAATCTCCAAATATGATTGAATTCTTGCTTTTTGATATAATTCTTCCGTCACTCCAAATTCTGGGTCATAATATTTCCCATCGCAGTATAAAACCCAATGACCATATTGGGGCAAGAGAACTTTAAGAATACATACTTTTGGTAAAACAGAAGTGTTATCTGCTTTAGTCATCGTCTTTGCCTGACTTATTCCATAATAGTTCAGAGCCTTCTCAATATCTTTTTTCCCCGTACCCTTATCATTTTTCATAACAGAAACTACTTCTTCTACCGTTACACCTGCAAGCATAGCAACACAAGCCTGTCCACATAAATAATCTGTAGGCTGCTTTATATATTTAATTTGTTTCAAACGAATAAACACCTCTTTTCTTCATGGTTATTTATAAGACATCCGATAAGTTGGGATTTGATTTCTTTTGCATCAGAAAAAATTCTTTCAATTCCCTCCACAAAAAGAATGAGGCCTCCTTTTGAAGATGCTCCAACAACAATGTCACTATCAAATGCACGCTTGGAAATACTATTTATCACCAATACATCTGATGTACCGGCTTTTGTCAATTCCATTATTAATTGATCCCCTGTTTCTATTTTAAGCCACTTCAATTAAACTGTGAAAAGGCATCAACTTTAGTAACACCATCAACATGAATATAAACATCCATATATGTGATATCATTTTCTTATACTCATGTTCAAAGCAGCTGATGATATTCTCCTGATTCTTTTCTTTGAAATTGTTAGCCTGAAGGTATTCCATAATCAACTTATAAGCATTTGGAATTCTTTCAAATGGCTGAATGAATGGCTCCTTAATCGTTATGACAGCGTAATTGGCTTCTTTATTCTCTGAAAACATTACTCCGGGACAATCTGTCTTGAAGTCGTTCGGGATTACACATGCCGCAACATATCCGTGAAGTCCAAATCTATTCTGCAGTTCCTGTGACACAAAAGGAAAATCCCAGCCAATAAGCTTAACATCAGGACATACCTTTTTCAGACCACTGCTTTCCGCCCACCTGTCCATATGACCCAGAGCATCACTTTCCGGTTCCGGAGAAACAATCACATAACTGGCCATCTTAAACGGTGCTATTCTTTTAATCCTTACCTCTGAATAGATTCCTCTCTGGTCAGATAAGTCCTCTCTCACAAGGGCATCAAGCTTACATGAAAAAATCTCACACAGCTCCACAAGCCTATCCAGCTCTGGAACTACTTCGTCAGATTCCCATCTTGACACGGTCTGTCTGGTTACACTCATCCTGTCAGCAAGTTGTTCCTGTGTAAGCTTTTTCTGTTTACGTAAAAAACTTATATTATTTCCTAAACTCATTTTTTCATCTCCGCTCAAATTATTATCCAATGGCCATTGGTCATTTATGATTATGCCATAACGAAGAATACTAATCCACCAACCATCATATGCTTTTTTCAGCATCTATGCAACACAGCATGTTACCTTAGTCAATAAAAGCCTCACGTTTGCATACGATGCAAGCCGATAAATTTTCTTTCAGAAAATTCATCGGCTACCGCTTACAGCGGTATGATAAAAACAAAAAGGATCATCAAGCTCAAGTAAACTTGGCTTGATGATCCTTTTTGTTTTTATCGCATCGGCTGTTTATACGCTTACATCATTCCGCCCATACCGCCGCCTGCGGGCATTGCGGGAGCATCCTCCTTAATATTGGCAACAACAGATTCTGTTGTGAGCAATGTGGAAGCAACGCTTGTTGCATTCTGCAGTGCGCTTCTGGTTACCTTAGCAGGATCAAGAATTCCTGATGCAACCATATCTACGTACTCTTCCTTCAATGCATCGAAGCCTACGCCAACCTTGGACTCCTTCACCTTATTGATGATTACGCTTCCTTCCAGACCTGCGTTTGCAGCGATGTGGAACAAAGGAGCCTCCAGTGCTTTCAGAACGATCTGTGCACCGGTCTTCTCGTCACCCTCAAGCTTCTCAGCCAGCTTCTCAACTTCCTTGGAAGCATGGATATATGCGGAACCACCGCCGCAGATGATACCTTCCTCAACTGCTGCTCTTGTAGCTGCAAGTGCATCCTCCAGACGGAGCTTAGCTTCCTTCATTTCTGTTTCTGTAGCAGCACCTACACGGATAACCGCTACGCCGCCTGCCAGCTTAGCAAGTCTTTCCTGTAATTTTTCTCTATCGAAATCCGAGGTGGTTTCCTCGATCTGACCCTTGATCTGGTTAATTCTTGCGGCAATTGCTTCCTTGTCGCCTTCACCGTCAACGATAACGGTATTTTCCTTCTGTACCTTAACGGATTTAGCATGACCAAGCTGTTCCATGGTTGTATCCTTAAGCTCTAAACCAAGCTCTGAGCTGATAACCTGACCGCCTGTAAGGATTGCGATGTCCTCAAGCATTGCTTTTCTTCTGTCGCCGTAGCCGGGTGCCTTAACAGCAACTACATTGAAGGTTCCGCGCAGCTTATTTACGATTAATGTGGTAAGTGCCTCACCTTCAACATCCTCAGCAATAATAAGCAGCTTTGCACCGGACTGTACGATCTGCTCAAGAAGAGGTAAAATCTCCTGAATATTGGAAATCTTCTTATCTGTGATCAGGATATAAGGATTATCAAGAACCGCTTCCATCTTATCCATGTCTGTTGCCATGTATGCGGAAATGTAACCTCTGTCGAACTGCATACCTTCTACAAGGTCAAGCTCTGTCAGCATGGTCTTGCTTTCCTCGATAGTGATAACACCGTCGCCGGATACCTTTTCCATAGCATCTGCAACCAGCTGTCCTACCTCATCATCACCTGCTGAGATAGCTGCAACTCTTGCAATATGCTCCTTGCCGTTTACCTTGGAGCTCATCTTTTCGATTGCTTCTACAGCACAATCCGTTGCCTTCTTCATACCTTTTCTTAAGATAATGGGATTTGCACCTGCTGCCAGGTTCTTCATACCGGAATTAATCATTGCCTGAGCAAGTACGGTAGCTGTGGTAGTACCGTCACCGGCTACGTCATTAGTCTTGGTAGCAACCTCCTTCACAAGCTGGGCTCCCATATTTTCGAAAGCATCCTCAAGCTCAATTTCCTTTGCAATGGTAACACCGTCATTGGTAATAAGAGGTGCACCAAAGGACTTATCCAAAACTACGTTTCTTCCCTTAGGTCCAAGGGTTACTCTTACTGTATCTGCTAACTGATTTACACCTGCTTCAAGTGCTGCACGCGCCTCAGCGCCATATTTAATTTCTTTTGCCATTTCAATCGGCCTCCTTATTTATTATTCTATAACTGCTAAAATATCGCTCTGCTTAACAATGATGTATTCTTCCTCTTCGATCTTTACATCCGTACCTGCATACTTGGAATAGATAACCTGATCTCCGACCTTAACTTCCATTTTGATTTCTTTGCCGTCTACCACTCCGCCGGGGCCTACAGCTATAACTTCTGCCTGCTGGGGCTTCTCCTTATTCTGCCCGGGCAAAACAATTCCGGACTTGGTAGTCTCTTCTGCTACTAACTGCTTCAACACAACTCTGTCTGCCAATGGTACTAACTTCATTTTAAATGCCTCCTTTATTTTAGTTCAATTATTTTCACCTTATGCCCTCTCTTACTCAATTCCGAAGGGCTGTTAGCACTCATTTGCATCGAGTGCTAATCGCTAAAACTTATATTAGTTTTATATGCTTCCGTTTGCAACCGGTATTACAGGTGTATTTTATGTTATTTTCTTCCATTTTTTCTTTTTTTCTTATTTTTTCTCTCATTATCTCATTTTTGCTCTATGGTGTTGATTTAATAATTTGTTTATATTTTGTTCCCCTGTAAGCCGTATGAAATGCCTATAGATAAAAGCTCCGAAAGCAGACAGCTTTCGGAGCTTTTAAAATCATCCTATATCTTCTTTTCAAGCCTTTCCCTGTACCCTTCGGAATTTTTGATCTCAAACTTATTGTCAAACATCTCATATTCCGCATCGGAAAGCTTTTCTTCCAGTGTTTCTTCTATATTAGTCTTGTATACAATTCCCACCGCAACTGACGGTGCGAGAATGGGATCCTCATAGGTAAAGCAGCGATCCTGTACTCTTGCAGCATAACCTTCCGCCTCTCCATCCTCTGCCATAGGAATCAGCACACCAAACACATCACCGTCAATCCTTCCGATTATAAAGTAAGGATTAGCCTCTTCCTTTAAAATATCTGCAACAATCTTAATCAGCCGGTCACTTTCCTCATCACCGAAATTATCATTGGCATATTTCCAGTCATTGATATTCACATTAAGGACTGCCACAGGCACCACTTCCGACCTGTCAATAATCTTCATCTTGGTCTCAAAATACAGCTTATTAAATACACCGGTAAGAACATCCTCACGCTCATTACCTGCTGTGTGATGTTTCTTGTCCGACAGCTGCTTTTCCAATTCCTCCAGATAAATGCTTCCTTCCCTGTGCAGATAAACTTCCTCGCCCAATTTGGCAAGAAGCTCTACTGTTCCGTCAACCATTTCATTCATAAGTCTGTCATCACGCCCGGTATCCAGAGCATTTATGTAAAGATGCCCTACCGTTCGATTCTGCACCCGCAGTTTTCTTCCCGGCTGGCTTACCACATCAGGATGAAATCCAAGAAAGCTGTCCCCGATCACAATCTCCTTCTCGCCGTGACGATCCGTCAGAAGAATATTAATCTCAAGCATTTCCGCCAGATTACTCAAATATTTTTTGACGATTTCCATATCAAAAAGATTGGAAAGCGTATAATTCCTGATATTTTCCTTAATTCTCTTTTCATAGGGAATTGCATCGTAACCCATAGCCAAAACCACGCCTTTCATAAGCAGTATTATACTCTTTAAGTATACCGTTTCCTACCGTCTTAATCAAGCATTTCTTATTTCTTCCTTAGCTGCAAATCTGTTCTCTCACATAGTCGATACTTCCCGCCGACATACTGAATTCATCAAGTCCCATTTCCAGAAGCATTTTTACGGCACGGTAATCACCTGCCATCTCTCCGCACATTCCCACCTTGATTCCTTCCCGGTGGCCGGCTTCGATCACCTGAGAAATGGCTCTTAATACTGCCGGATGGAAATAGTCATACTTATCTGCCAGCTTTTTGTTCCCCCGGTCTATAGCAAGAAGATATTGGGTCAGATCATTGGTTCCGATACTGAAAAAGTCTGCTTCCCTGGCAAACTCATCCGCCAGGAGCACGCTGGCAGGGGTTTCTATCATCATACCAAGCTCGATACCCTCGTCGTATGCCTTTCCCTCCGCCTTAAGCTCTGCCTTACATTCCTCCACTGCTTCCCTGGCAGCCCTAAGCTCTTCAATGGAAATAATCATAGGGAACATAATTCTTACATGCCCAAAGTCGCTGGCACGCAATATAGCACGGAGCTGCTGTTTAAACATATCCTTCATATCGAGAGAAATACGAATAGCTCTCCAGCCGAGGAATGGATTTTCTTCCTTATCAAACTCAAAGTAGGAAAGCTCCTTATCTCCACCTATATCCAGGGTTCTTATAGTCAATTCCTTGGGGCACAATGCTGCTGCCTTGCTATATACCTGAAATTGTTCCTCCTCTGTGGGAAAATGGGTATTTTCCATGTAAAGAAACTCGCTGCGAAACAGACCGATACCGTCAATGTTCATCTCAAGCGCCTTTTGAATATCCTCTAAATTTCCAACATTGGCGCACAGACTGATTCTTTTGCCATCCTTCGTTACAGCAGGAGTATTTCTCAGACTTTGTAACCTTAATCGTTCCTTCTCATAGCTTTCCTTCCGCGCCTGATAATCTGCAAGGGTAGCTTCATCCGGGTCAATGATAATCATTCCCCTCTCCGCATCCATACAGATAACCGCATCCTCATTCAAGCCTTCAAGCAAAGAACCCACACCTACCAACGTGGGAATATTCATACTCTTGGCAATAATGGAAACATGACTTGTAACGCCGCCTTCCTCCGTAATAATCCCTTTTACAAATTCAGGATTAATCTTCACGGTATCGGAAGGATATAAATCCCTTGCAACCACAATTGCTTCCCTTGAAAGACTCCCCAGATCAGGAAGTGAAATTCCTTTGAGCTCTGCCATCAGACGCTTTCCGATATCCCGAATATCGGCTGCTCTCTCACGCATATAATCATCATCCATCATGGCAAAAATCGCTGCCAATTCTTCAATGGTATCATGTAAAGCCGCCTGGACGTTCTTATGCTCACCTTCGATCTTACTGCAGATTCCATCCTGAAGGGTAAAGTCATCCAGAATTTCCAGATGAGCTGCAAATATTTCATTTTGGGAAGCCAAATCCGCAAGCACCGCCTTTACCGCTTCCCTTGCTTTCACGAATTTTTCTTTTTCTGTTTCGATCTGCTCATCCGTAACATTGCCGCTCTGTGGCGTATAGTCCGGCTCCTGATATTTCAAAACCCCGGCAACTGCAATCCCCCGGGAAGCAGTTTTTGCAACATATACTTCCTTCATAATAACCCCATGCCTTTCTTTTAACTACAAACTATTCTCCCAAACCGCTTTCGATCAGCTCTACCAATGTCTTTAAGTCCTCCGCTTCGGTATCTCCGCTGCATTGAATTTCAATCTCTGAACCTGACTTAATTGCCGCTGACATAATATTAAGTATACTTTTGGCCTGAAGCTTTCTTTCTCCGTAAACAATCATCACCTCGGATTTACACTGTCCTGCCGCATGTGCCAAAATGGATGCCGGTCTTGCATGAAGACCTGACGGATTTTTCACTGTAACCTTTTCTGATACCATATCTTTTTCCTCCTGTTTTCCTGTAATGAACTTCCTTTTAAATTTCCACGCCAAAATGCTCAAATAAAATATCTTCCGCCTCTTTGCTCCAAAGGCCTCTATTCTTCTTACAAGCTTCATCAAGCTTCTTAAACAGCGGATCGCTTTCTCCTAATTTCCCGAAATCCTCAATCGCCGTAAGAGGCATATCAAACTGTGTATAGGTAAGCTTCTTACCGCCCGGAATAGAAGGCAGATTCAACGTTGCCTCCACAATACTGTCAATTCCTCCTACGTGGGTAACCATAACAGCCGGCTCGATTTTTCCCTGTGCTGCCAGTGTATTGGCCTCTATCAGATCATCATTGTTGCCGCCGGTAGTCCCCATAATATGGGCGCTGGTGTAATGCACATTATATAAATTGATTTCCGCTTTAAACTGATTATCAGTCGGTCCGGCAAAGAAATTCATACAGCCGTCAAACGCAAGCAGCTGATCTCCCATCTCTGCAACCTTGCGGTTAGGCACATAAACAAATACATCATCATAACCCTTTCCGCCGGTAATATCCTTTAACTCCTGCACCGGATCCTCCATTTTAGCGGTATTTACGTAGAGAAGCTCCACACCGTTCTTTGCAGCAAAGGATTCCGGTATTACCTCTCTTGCACGCTCAATTTTAGCATCATCAATATCCGTTACCACAATTCTCTTTGGTTTGTTTTCGAATTGGATTCCATAGCTGACAGCACCAAGTCCCATAGGACCGCAGCCACCTAAAATAATGATATCGCCGCCCTCTTTGGTTCCTCCTGTCAGATCATGATTTCTCTTGTTGGTGTGATAATTGCCGTGATATCCGCCGATGATGCAGCTCATGGGCTCACCCAGCGAAGCTTCAAAAAAGCTGTCTCCCTCATAAGGCATCAGACATCCAAGCTCCATTACCTCATGAGGAATAATGCAATAAGTACATGCCCCGCCAAAATATTCATAGGAGTATCCGGGAGAAGCCAGACTTCCCTTGTAATTGAGTGCAGGCTGCTGTGCAAAGCGCATTCCTGGCTTAAACTGATCCTGCCACTTTTCCCCTACCTTTACAATCACTCCCGCAAATTCATGTCCGATAATGATCGGATTCGTATCAATATTTTGAGGCGCTCTTTTATGCTTTTTCCCCTGCTCTGCCAGCTTATAGGTTGACATACAGATACTATCACTGATGACCTTTACTAAAATTTCATCCTCTTTAATCTCAGGCAGTTCAAACTCCTCTAACCGTAAATCTCTCGTTCCATACATTCTGACTGCTTTCGTCTTCATAATTTCACTCTCCTATTTTTCAATGATTACCTGCTGCATTAATTCGTCTACCAGTTCTCTGCAGGGAGGCTTTGTCCCGATTGTGGTAACTGCCCCCGCCGCTGTAGCCACGCAGAGTCGTACCGTATCATCATTACTTAATTTTTCGTTCCATGCATAGGCAAGGGCAGCTACCATGGCATCTCCCGCTCCTACTGTGGAATGTGCCTTTACTGACAGGGCCGGAGAAACGGCTTCATAGTCCCCATTTACAAACATGGAACCGCTTTTTCCCATGGAAACGGCTACTGTTCCTATTCCTTGATTCTTTAACTCTCTTGCCAGCGTCAATAATTCCTCTTTGGAAGCTCTATAGTCATATCCTGCATATTCTTCCAGTTCCACACGATTGGGCTTAATAATATCCGGCTGTTCCTTCAAGGCATTACGGAAAAGCTCGCCATCCGCATCCAGCAAAACCTCCGCACCCTTTTCATGCATCTGACGAATAATGCGGGCATAAATCTGCTTATCAACACCCGTAGGGATGCTTCCGGATAAAATAAACAAAGTTCCTTCTCCTGCATAGCCTGTCAGCTTTTCCATAAGCTGTTCCAGCTTTTCTTCACTGATCTTGGGGCCTGGCTCATTTAGTTCGGTTACCGCTCCGTTTCCCTCAAAAACCTTAGTATTGGTTCTGGTTTCACCCTCTACCCAAATGAAATCATTCTTAATTCCCTTTTCATTTAAGACGGATTCTATGGTTTTTCCCGCATTGCCTCCCAGAAAACCGGTTGCAATGCTTTCACCGCCCAATTCTCTGATGGTCTTTGATACATTGATCCCTTTTCCGCCGGCGTCATACTCCACTTTCCTGATCCTGTTAAGACCGCCCGGAATAAGCTTATCAATTTCAACGGTTTTGTCGATAGCCGGGTTCATCGTCACGGTTATGATCATGTTAGTTCCTCCCTGCTAAAATCTGATACACTGTCTTTGCATCTCCGTTTGCAATTCTCTCGGCAGCTTCCTCATCCAGCATCTTATCCGCCACTACAGATAAAATCTGGAGATGCTCTTCGCCTACTCCCGCAATGCCAATGACAACCTTCACTGTTTCTCCGCCCCAGTCAATCCCTTCCGGAAAGGTCATAACCGCAATACCGGAAGCCTTAATATCCTTCTTGGCCTCCTCCACGCCATGAGGAAGTGCCAGCCCGTTACCCATAAAGGTGGAAAATGATTTTTCTCTCTCCAACATAGCTTCCACATAAGGCTGATCCACATAGCCCGTATCAACAAGCATTTGACCTACCATACGAATGACCTCTTCTTTGGATTCTGCTTTACAATTAACACGCACGTTTTCTTCATATAATAATTCTTTTTTCTTAGCCTTGAAAAACATTGTAAATCCTCCTGTTCTATATGTTATTATTTCCCGGGTTTCTTTCTAATCTTATTATAGAGTCTTCTCACCAACGATTTCAACGAAAAGAAAATAGGATTTGGCACCATTAAATAGTGCCAAATCCTATGCTAATTCAGAAAGATATTTATTGAAATACCTTTTTAAGCTTTTAGAAACAGCAAAGCGGATTTCTTCCTTATCACCTCTTGCCACAATATCCAAAAAATCATATTCCTCAATCAGCATACTGCTGATATATCCCATAATATCTCTGTTGATCCGCAGGTTTTCATCCTCCGGCACAAGCATAATGAATACAATCTTTATCCCTTTAAAATAGGGATCCTGATAGGCTTCTAAATCTCTGGTCATACAAACTGCAAACTCAGGTCTTATAACCCCTTTCGTACAGGCGTGAAGCAAAGCAAATCCAAGCTCGGCAAAAACCTGTGTGGCAATCTGCTCCCTTTTCATGATATCCTCACGTATTCTGTCTCTTCTGTCGGAATAAGGAGACATCCTCTCCCCCACCGCAATCAAAAGCTCATCAAAGGAAATCCGGTTATCAACCTTAAAAAAGTCCAAATGCTTAATAACCCTGTTAATCTGCGCTGCTACAAGATTAATTTCTTCAAGCTGTTTAGAAAAAATGTCTTCCTCCTTCTGTTTTAGAGGCGTGCGCTCATACTGATAAATCATCTGTTGAATTTTCTGCATATCCTCCGCATTTAACAGCGGATTTACAAAGATAACCGGTGCCTGTGTCTGCTCCATGGGAATACTGGAAACAAAAAAGTCCACCTTGCTGGCAATAAAAGGCGTAATATCATTCTTCCCGTAGGCAGTCACTGTGATCCTGTCCTTAAAGGTATTTAAAAGCTTGGAGGACATGAGTCTGGAAATACCGATTCCACTGGAGCAGACCACTCCGACAGATACCCTGCGGATGGTCTCCTTCCGCTCCTTCAGACGAACCAATGCTGCACCGAAGTGTACCGCAAGGTAGCCTGTTTCCTCCGGCGGCACTTTCTTCCCTGTATGCTTTTCCAACACGGCAGCCACCTTAACACATTTTTCATAAATATCCGGATAATGACTTTTTATATCCTCAAGAACCGGATTTTGAATCTGCATTCCATGTATCAGCCGGATCAAAGTAGGCTGAAGATGAGCCAAAAGCCCCTGAATAAATTCATCATCCTGTTTAATGAGATAAGCCTTGTCAGCATCAAAGACATCTATCATCTCATTTACAAGCTGCTGCATTTCCCGGTTTTCCACTTCCATAACGGTTTTGTCATCCCAGCGTATCTTCTCATGCTTAGCGCCCTTAATATGTAAACAGATATAGGAAATCTCCACCTTAGGAATAGAAATTTCAAATTCCTCTTCCAGCTCTTTTACAATCTCCCTGGCAAGACGGTAATCTTCATCCTCATTTTCCCCATTAAACCAGCTTTGCTCCGGCTCTATCACTTCATTCTTCAAAATGCGGTTTATGGCTATGGATATATGAATCAGCAGTCCCACATAGGAATTTTCTGTTAATGTCAGCGCCTTGATGCTTTCCATTCCCATAATACAGTCTCTGGTTCGCTCCATAATATCATCATCAAGAAGCTGCCCAATACTGCTTTTTTTGAGATTCTCATAAGAAGATGTGGACTTTTCTACATCTTCATAGGCCTCTCTTACCATCTTCGTATCCATATTTTCATTGATAAAAGCACGAATGGCCTTGCGATAGTTTTCTTCACTTCCCTCTATGGAAATGCCGCTCCCCGGACGTCTTATCACCGATAATCCATAGCAGCTAAGCCACTCACCGGCAGCTTCCAGATCGCTGCTGATTGTGGCTTCACTGACACCAAACTGACTGCTGTAATAAAACAGCTTTTTCAGTCCCTTTTCTTTTAAAATTTCAAGGATAAGACGCTTTCGCCGTTCTTCCTTATTGGTAACGTCATAATTGTCACCGGAACTGATATCCTTAAGCAGTCTTTCCCTTTCCTGGTCGGTTCCCTCGATCCAGATGCCTACGCCTGTCTTTGATCTAAAACTGACATTGTAGCTCTTTAGAGCGTAATCTACGGCTTCCAGCTCTCTTTGTACCGTCCGTTTGCTGATACCTGTCTGTTCTGCCAAGGCTTTAACCGGTATAGGGTTCTGTTCCCTCAGCAGAACCGTCAGGATTTGTTTAAAACGTGATGTAAATTCCATATACATCCCTGCCATTCTATTTCGTCTGGTTCCTCTTTTGAATATCTGCAATCAGTATATCATATTCCGGAGCTGCAAGGAAATTAGTAATTAATACAAGCTCTGCCTTTGGATTACTGTGAGCAGCCCTCTCCCCTAACTCCTTATGTGTCACCACAATCTGTACATCTGCCGGAATAGAGGAAACCGGCGTATGAATCACTTCTATACCATCCAGCTTTGCAGCTGCTAATTTTTTCTTTAAAACAGATGCTCCCATAGCACTGGAACCCATACCTGCATCACAGGCAAATGCAATCTTGTGGATCATACCTTCTGTCTTAACCGCTTCTGCTTCATGATCTTCTGCTTTCATCTCTGCCTGCAACCCCTTTGCCGCACGCTTCATTTCATCCTTTTTCCTCTGAGCATCTTCTAAAGAAGTTTCTTTACCCATAAATTTCAGAATAGGCATGGAAATCAAAAATGCGACCACTGTAGATACCAATACACCTACGCAAATTCCCAGATAAGAATGTCTCTCTGCCATCATCAGTATTGCTATAATGCTTCCCGGTGAAGCAGGTGAGGTCAGTCCTACATCAAACAGACTGAAAATAAGAATTCCGCTTGCCCCCGACAGAATTGCTGCAACAATAAGCAGTGGATTCATCAATATATAAGGAAAATAAATTTCATGGATGCCGCCAAAGAAATGGATAATCACTGCTCCCGGCGCTGAGCTTTTGGCACTTCCCTTACCTAAAAAGCAATAAGCAAGCAAAATACCAAGTCCCGGTCCCGGATTTGCCTCCAAAAGGAAAAATACAGATTTACCTATTTCCTCAACCTGCTGAATCCCCATAGGAGACAAAATACCATGATTGATTGCATTGTTTAAAAATAATACCTTAGCAGGTTCAATAAAAAGACTGGTAACAGGCAAAAGCCCATGACTAACCAAAACACCGACTCCTGCACTAAATACATTATTCAGTCCGCTGACAAGGGGCGAAATCCCCAGCATTGCAATAACTGCAAGCAGCGCACCCAAAATTCCCAGCGAAAAATTGTTAACCAGCATTTCAAAGCCGGGCTTAATATGTCCGCTCACCAGCTTATCAAATTTTTTGATAATCCATGCCGCTAAGGGTCCCACGATCATGGCTCCGATAAACATGGGAATATCAGACCCTACAATCACTCCCATTGTTGCAATCACACCGATGACACCGCCCCGCTTACCTGCTACTGCCTCTCCGCCCGTATAGGCAATCAGCAGTGGAAGCATGATTTGAGACATTGGCGTTACAAATTGCGCCAGTTTTTCATTGGGGCACCACCCTGTTTCAATAAAAAATGCCGTAAGAAGTCCCCAAGCTATAAATGCGCCGATATTGGGCATTACCATTCCGCTTAAAAATCGTCCAAAAGTTTGTACCTTTTCTTTCATTGCACCGCACCTCTTTACATTATACTTCGTCCTACAGATATGACCGGCCAGTCACTTTTCTCTTATGCTTATTATACAAAGTACCTTGCTGCCCCCGCAAGAAATAGAAAAAAAGATTTGGCACCAAAGCTTAGTGCCAAATCTTAATTCTTTTCCGAACTGCTCTTTTTCCGGTAGGTCAGGTTCTCATTCAGTTTGCAGTATTCTCCGGTTTTGCTGTAAGAATCCATCAGGTGACTGTCTGACTGGTAAATGGAAGGTATCTCTTCCTCGCCCCTTCTCGTACCTTGCTTTTCTTCTCTTTTCCAGTTCTCACCATTTTTTTGTCCGCGAGTAAAATGCCCCGCATCGGAGAGCATGGAAAAGCTGTCACGATTTGTCCCAAAACGCTTTAACAGCGAATTGGTAGAAACCTTAATCCTTTCTCTTACTGCTTCCCATTTGTTCACAATATAGTGAGAAAGATTCTGCCTGATCCCGGATACCGCTGCCTTAACTCCCTGCAGGTGTTGAATCTTATCATGCATGGGAAGTACTCCCTCCCTGGCAGAGGCTTCCCCATCGTCTCCCAAGGAATCCCACATTCCTTTCACCAGGCCAAGCCCCAGCTTTGCTTTTCCCGGTTTGGCAGATGCAGACAGACCGATCCCGGCTTCACTGCCCTTTTCCTCCAGGGAAGCGGCGTCAGATGCCTGATAAGTATCCTTGCTGATACCTATAGCTCCGCCTGCCAGTTTTGTGCTTTTCTCCTCATGAAGGCACTTAGTTATATGATGATGGTGTGAATGATTTAGCTGTTCGCCGGAATAAGGGGTGGTATCGCTTTCTATCCGCATAAGAGCCTCCTTTGCACGACTATATTATTTATATCGGCAAATTTCTCTTAATGGCTTAATCTCAATTTTCTCCGCCTTCAGCGCTTCCCTGATCCTTTCCACAAATTTAAGAGCCTTTGGCCCGTCTCCATGCACACAGATGCTGTCTGCCTGTATGGAAATGTCCTTTCCTGTTATGGTGCGAACCTTTCCTTCCTTCACCATGCGGATCACTCTCTCCACCGCTTCCTGCTCATCCTCAATCATGGCTCCCGGCCTGCTTCTGGCCACAAGACTGCCGTCCTCCTCATAGGCACGATCCGCAAAAACCTCCTTTGCAAAAGAAAGTCCCAGCTTTTCGGCTGCCTTTTCCATCATGCTTCCCGGCTGCCCTAAAAGAATGAGCTTATCATCCACTGCCCTGATTCCCTCGCAGACCGCCAGCGCAAGGCTTTCATCCTTTCCTGCCATATTGTAAAGAGCTCCATGGGGCTTTACATGCTGTAGCTCCATTCCGGCTGCCTTTGCAAAAGCCATAAGCGCTCCCGTCTGGTAAATCAACAGTGCACGAACCTCCGAAGGCGAAAGCTTCATTTCCCTTCTTCCGAAGCCCTGCAGATCCGGGAAGCCCGGATGCGCCCCTATTCCAATATTTTGAGCAGCTGCCATGGACACGGTTTTGTCCATAACCACAGGGTCTGATGCATGAAAACCGCATGCAATATTGGCGGAGGAAATCAGAGGAATAACCTGCTCATCCATTCCAATTTTATATGCGCCAAAGCTTTCACCCAGATCACAATTTAAATCTACCTGATACATTCCTTTTTGTTCCTTTCTCAGATTCATCCGCTTTCATCATTCTTTGCCTCAGAATCATCTGTTTTCATAATCCCTCTTCTCAGTTTTTCAGCTCTGTATTCTTCACATCCGTAATCAGCATATGCCCCGGCGCATGAGTGATACAGAAGGAAGGCTTTACATTCATCACCACCGACTGGGGCGTAACGCCGCAACACCAAAAAACAGGCACCTCTCCCGGATAAATGGGAACCGCATCACCGAAATCGGGCTTACCGATATCCGCAATTCCTATTACAGAAGGGTCACCGATATGAATGGGCGTTCCATGCACTCTGGGCATTTGTCCTGTTACAGTCACCGCCTTCACGATCTGCTCATAGGGAATAGGACGCATACTCACCACCATTTTGCCGCTGAAAATTCCTGCCGGTTCACATTCTATATTGGTGATATACATGGGTACATTGCACCCGAGACTGATCTGCCGCACTTCGATCCCCGCATCCAAAAGCTCCGACTCAAAGGAAAAGCTGCAGCCGATCAGAAAGCTGACCAGATCCGGCCTCCAAAATTTGTCCACATTGGTATATTCTCCCGTCAGCACGCCGTTTTCATAAATCCGATACTTGGGAATGTCCGTTGCTATGTCCGCATCCGGTGCGATTTTGCGAAGGAGCCGGTCACCCACCTCCGATACCTCAAGCACCGGACAAGACTTGGGATTTCTCTGTGTAAAAAGCAAAAAATCATAGGCATATTCCTTGGGAAGCACCACCAGATTTGCCTGCGCATATCCCGGGCACATCCCTGATGTTTGACCTGTAATCTGCTCCTGTCTGATCAATTGTCTTACCTGAACCGGATCCTTAATGCCTTTTTCCAAAAGCTGTGCAGCGGAAAAGCCGCCTGCATTTTCTTCTACAGCCATCTGTTGATCCTCCTTTCCAGCCTTTTATAACGATTGTTTTCCTCGATCAAAAGCCGTTGTGCTTCCTCTACCGATACCTGACGGAAATAAATGCGTTTTCCCGGCGCTGCCTGTGCCAAAAGAGACAAATCCGCAGTAATCACCGCACCAAGCTTGGCATAGCCTCCTGTGGTCTGCCGGTCTGCCATAAGAATAATAGGCTTTCCGTCTGCAGGGATTTGGATTGCTCCGCCCACCGTACCGTCGGAAATAATATCCACCGTCTCCTTACATGCCACCGGTTCCCCATCCAGCCGGTATCCCATTCTGTCCGATTCCGAGCGGACGGTATAAGGCGTGGAAAAAAAGGTCTCAATCCCCTCTTTGGTGAAATATTCCCCCTGAAGCCCAAGAATCACTCTGATTTCCCATTCCTTTCCCGAAAAATCGGGAGGCGTAATCTTTCGTCTTTCCATATGCCTCAGCTTTTTCTTCGGACATTGAAACGGAAGCTGATCTCCCGGAATAAGCGCTCTTCCCTCTAAACCGCCAAGGCCGTATTTCCGGCTGGTAGAAACGCTTCCCATTACCTTTGGCACCTCCAGTCCTCCCGCAAAGGCAATATATGCCCTCACTCCGTAGACTGCAAATCCCAGCTTTAATATGCTTCCTTTAGCGGCTGAAACTGCCTGATACCTGGGCACCGGCTCTCCATTCAGCGTTGCATCCATATCCGCCCCGGTGAGCACAAAGCAGTTATCCTCCAAAAACTCCAGCTCCGGTCCAAGGAGAGTTGCCTCCAAAACCGCTTCGTTTTCCTTGTTTCCCAGAAGCGCATTTGCCTTTCGAAAGGCCTTATAGTCCATAACGCCCGACGGACCAAAGCCCATTGCCATAGCGCCATAGCGCCCTCTGTCCTGTATGGTGGTCAATGCGCCGCCATTTCTTATCCTGATTCCGCTCATTTTAAGCCTCCATACTGCCGCTTTTTCATCATATTTCTTCGATCCGGCACTGATAATTTCCTGCATTGCACGGTATTTCTATCTCCCGATATTCTCTACCGCTTATGGGAACAAAACGGATATAATCTCCTGCGTCATACAAAATAGGCTTTTGCCTTCGCTCATCAAAAGGACGTACCGGCGTTCTTCCGATCAGCTGCCATCCGCCGGGAGAGCTAAGGGGATAAATACCGGTTTGGAGATCACCTATTCCCACACTTCCTGCCTCGATCCTTGTCTTCGGGCTTGCAAGTCTTGGTGTTCTAAGGCGTTCATCCATTCCTCCTAAATAGGCAAATCCCGGCAAAAAGCCCAACATGTAAATCAAATAATCCCTGCCGCTGTGAAGATCGATAATGGTCTGCCTTGATAACCCTGTATGCTCCATCACATGGCACATATCGGGTCCATACTCCTCCTCATAGCACACAGGAATATAAAACACTCTCTTTCGCCCGGTCCTGATAACATTCATTTTCCCTGCCAGACCCTGAAGCCTTTCCGAAAGCTTCCCCATAGAAATCTTAACAGGGTCGTAAAATACGGTGACGGAACGAAAGGTTGGCACCCATTCCACAACTCCCTTTATCCTGCTTGCCTTAAGACTTTCGCAAAATCCCGTTACCCGGCGATTTATTTCAGGGCTGATGCAGTTTCCAAACTCCACCGTAACCGCACTGTCTCCCGCCACTAAGATGCTGATCTGCTCCACCTGACATCCTCCTGCTCTTCTTTTTGAAAAAATCCTTTTTCGATGGTCACATCAAACCACTTTTTATTATCATAGGCAATGGCATAGGCAGTGGTGCTTCTCATCATTTCCACCATTCTACAATTCATCCCCACGTCAAAGCCGTCAATTCCCGGAAGAAGGGAGCCTGTCATGTCCACCATACCGCTTCTTGCACATTCCCTAAGCACCCGCTCCTCCATATCTGTATCATGCATAATGCCAATATCCTTCTTTAAATAGGCAATAGCACCAATCAATCCGTACACGCCCCAATCCGACACCGTTGCGGTAATCAGATAATCTGCTGCCGAAGATGCAAGAATACCTCCCTTACAGGGACAATTACAATTTCCTTTTCCCGCATAAGGAATATATCTGGTAATATGCGCTGCAATTGCACCCATGCCGATCTCATTTCCCAAATCTCCAACTGCAAAGGTTGGAATACCCTTTTCCTTCACCGTCTCAAACAAACCGTCCATTTTGGCTTCCAGCTCTGTCATGTTAATTCCTGCGGCATTGTGGTACTCCCCTTTGTCATTGGCGCCGGGCGCCTCGGTAGCAATCAGTGCGGCAGGTTCTCCAAAGCTAAAAAGCTCCTTAATCTGCCCTTTCACCGCTTCCCTTTTCTTGGTAAAGGGAAATACCCCAAAGGCCTGAGGCATCTCCATAAGCTCCTTCAAATCCTGATAAAGATGCAGTCCGACGAAAGGCGCACAATTTTTAACCGCCACGATATTTTCTTCCGGACAGATAATCACCGGCTTCACATCAAAAGCCTGAATCAATGCCCTGGCAAGCAGGATTGCTCCCACAATCCCATCCGTTTCGGGATGCTTATGGGGCCTTAAAATAAATCCCGTCAGAATATAAACGATATCTCCCGGCTGTAAACATTCCATCAATGCCTTGGCGCTGTGCATCGTCACCGGTTCCCCTGCCAGAGCTCTGGAACCTTCATAAAGAATTCTGCACACGCCATAGCCTCTTGGATCAAGGTTCATCAATTGATCCAGATTGGTTCCTACATTCCATTCGGCCAGTTCTTCTCTTGTCATAGATATTCCTCCGCATTAATCAAGAACCGACAGCTTATAACCGGTTTCCCTTTCAAAATCGGCTACCGCTGCTTCCTGAAGCCTTCTAAGCAGGGCGGGATCCTTTCCGCCTGCCTTTTTTCCGTCTATCTCACATACACCCACGCCTAAAGTACCTGCACTGGATATAATAATTTCATCCGCCGTAAAGAGCTCATCTACCGAAAATGCCTCCTCCACATAAGGAATATGACACTCCTCACAAATTCTCAGGAGATGCTTTCTGGTAATTCCCGGAAGAATCAGGTTATCCGTAGGTGCCGTACGAAATACACCGTCCTTTAAAATATGTACATTGCTGTGAGCACATTCCGTCACCCGATCCCCCCTGTGGAAGATTGCTTCATTACATCCCGCCTCCTTGGCCTTTTGATAAGCCATTACGCTGGGGATCAGATTCAGTGTTTTAATATTACAGTGCAAAAATCTGGTATCCTCCACCAAAATGGTTTTCATGGGAACAGTCAAATTGTTAAGGGGCACCTCACTGACCGTAATCAGCAGGTTGGCCGGCTTTCCGTCTGTAGGGAAAAGATGATTTCTCATACCGGTTCCTCTGGTGCATTGCCAGTAAACAAAAACCTCTCCGTCAGAATCCATTAGGTCTACACATTTTTGCAGCTCTGCTTTCAGTTCTTCCCTTGTCATTTGAAAGGGCATCCGAAGCGCCTTAAAGCTGTTAAAAAATCTTTCAATGTGGGAATCAATTTCAAATATTTTGCGATTCGCCGCATAGGTGGCATCATAAACACCATCACCAAAGTACATGGCACGGTCATTCATGGGAACCATCATTTTCTCGATTTCTCCGATTTCACCATTGTAATATCCTACGTTCTTCATCACACATCTCCTCCTTGCCGCACTAAGAAAGGCAAATACAGTCATATTTCCTATGTCTGCTTAATGAAACAACAAAAAGGGCGCTATGTCTGTGAAGACATAACGCCTTTGTTAGTTTTGTTTCATTATAAACTTCTGAAATTTAAAACGCAATACCCAAAATACCTGATATTGTATCAAAATCCGTACAATATTGCCATTCTCACCTGTTGCTTTTCTCCAAATCCAGCAGATACCTCTTCACTTCTACACCGCAGCCAAAACCGGCAATATCTCCATTTTTATTGATTACCCTGTGACATGGAACAATAATCATAATCGGATTTCGGTTATTAGCCTGTCCCACTGCGCGAACTGCTTTTTTATTTCCAATTCCAATCGCTATATCCTCATAGCTTCTGGTTTCGCCATATGGTATCTGTTGCAATTCCCTCCATACACTTTGCTGAAACGGCGTTCCTCCATAACCCAGCGGCAAATCAAATTTAGTTCTTTTGCCTGCAAAATATTCATTGACCTGTTTATAGGCTTCATAAAGCAAATCAGAATGCGTCGCATAACCCCTTGACAATACATAATTCTCTTCCGGCTGATGCAAATACAGGCTTGTAATCCTGCCGTGAGCTTCACTTATTTTCAGCAAGCCTATTGGACTTTTAAAAATATAGCTGTCCGTCATCTTAACTCCTCTTTCATATCTTTCTGTTCCCATCTTACTGCGCCAAAGTCAAATAACTGCTCACCGCATACACGGTCTGACCGTTATAATCCAGCTGTGACCAGCCGTTATCACCGATTGCCGTCCTTATCAGTACATCTCCGTTGTGAAGAACTGCTACAACCGTATCCTCACTTGCGGTGCTGGGCTCTGTACGCAGATTGGTCTCTATCTTGGCCGTCACCTGCTCACTGACCGGCGTATAAACTGGTCCCTGGGGCGGAGCCTGCTGTCCCGTATCATTCATGTCTGTGGTCAGATAATTGCTCACCGCATAAAGGGTTTGTCCGTTATAAATAACCCTTGACCAGCCGTTATGCCCGATACCGGTTCTGGTGGCAGTATCTCCATGTACCAGCTTGCATACAACAGTGCCGTCATTTAATGTGCTTGGCTCACTTCTCAAATTGGTCTCCTGCTTGGCTGTTACGGTCTCATTTACTTCCGTAAAAATAATTCCCACCTCCGGGTTGGCTAAAACCACCTCCGCAGGAGTCTCATCCTTTGCTTCCGCCTCCTTGGTATAACCGAAGTAAGCAAGATTGACATCCGCCTTTCCCGAAATGCCATCTACGGTTCCCTGGCTGGTATACTGCCACATGGCATGAGTTCCCGAATAGCTGGAAGCGCTTGTCTGGGGATAAGGCTGATCGGGATACTGGGCTACCCAAATCTTGTATTTGGAGGCAAGCGTCTGGGTATTCCACTGGGCGCTGCCCTCCAGCTCTCCCTTGGAGGCATAAAACATGGGAGTATATCCTGACGCCGCAATTTCATCCAAGAATGCACAGGCAAGAGAGGTTCTTTCCTCTATGCCAAGTCCGTACTGCCGGCTGTCGGCGGACTGAAAATCCTCACAATTATATGCCACCGGATAGGTGATTCGGTACTTTGCAATAATCTCCTTCGTGAAAGCCGCCTCGGCTCTGGCTTCTTCCTCCGTTACCGCCGAGGAAAAGAAATAAGCTCCCAGCTTAATACCGGCGGCCTGTGCCTCCTGCATGTTATATCTGGCAGTAGGATCCTCAAAAATTTCACCTGTAGATTTCGCACGATATCCCACGCGGATCATGGCAAACTCTACGCCGGAGGCTTTCACCTTAGCCCAGTCAATGGTTCCCTGATACTTGGACACGTCAATACCCATGGAAATCTCGCTTGTCTCGTCCTTGCTGATTGGCGCTACCGTTACCTCTGCACCTGCCGACTCATTTCCTGCTGCCCCTCCTGCCTGCGGATCCTGCGCATCATCCAGTGCCCCCATGGTAATCTCCGTCTGTACATCAGCAACGCCCTCATCAGACTGCGGCGCAGATGCATCCTCCTGTACGATATCCGGCTCTCCCGTCTCTTCCATGTCATTCTTAGGAGCATCCTGTTCATCTGCATCCTGCTCATCTACATCTTCCCACAAATTAAGTTGAGCCTCCACTGCCTCCTTCTCTTCCCGATTGCTTTTCAGAAACAGCACAAATGCTATCACCACTGCAGCCAAAATAACGATTCCGACTCCGGCTATCGCAAAAAGCAGCTTTCGGTCTATTCCTTCACCTGCTTCCTCTAATTCCTCCTCCATATCATCATCTAAATCCTCATATTCAAAATCCTCATCCTCTATATCAAAGTCTTCCTCAAATTTCTGCCTTTTCATCTTAATACCATGCCTTTCTCTAAACCCACACTATTCTTCGTCCCATTCCCTGTTTTTATCAATCTCGTTCCTGATCTCCTGCATCTGAAGATCCAGCTGCTCAATAGAATCAGCACACACCTTTAGTCTGGAAACAATTTCCTCTTCATTTTCCACATCTTTCTTATATTTCAGCTTGTGCTCTAAGCTTGCCCAAAAGTCCATGGCAATGGTGCGGAACTGCACCTCCACCTTCATATGCTTCTTCTCATTGGACAAAAAAATAGGGATGTCCAATATCAAATGCAGACTCCGATAACCGTTGGGCTTTGGATTTTTAATATAATCCTTTTTCCCAAGTAAAATAATATCATCCTGACCGGCAAGCAAATCCGCCAGTCTGTATATGTCATCGGGGAAAGAACAAATCACCCGAACCCCCGCCACATCATTCAGATGCTTCTCAATATTATCTACCGTTATGGCAAGTCCCTTGCGTCTTAGCTTGTCCGCAATGCTTATAGGCGATTTCAGTCTGGACTTAATAGATTCAAACGGATTTCTTTTATACTCCTGTGAAAACTCCGCATCCAAAACCTTCAGCTTGGTTTCAATCTCCATAATCGCACAGCGATACTGGGTCATCAGCGTTATAAAAGGCTTTGCTTCATCCATAATCGTTTCAGGCTCATCATCCAGCCTGATTAAAAAGCGCTCCGCTTTCTCCTTCAGCTTTATATTGCTCAACTTAAGAACACCTATCTTGGAATCTTCCGGCTTTACTTCTTCCAGCAGCCTGCCTATCTCTTTCATTTCCTCAATCCCTCTTTTGTACCAAAAATATTTTTAATGTCCTGCAAATATACGGACACATTCTTCCTGCTGACGTCTACTATATTATAGAACATACCTCCTTACTTTACTATTTAAATTTTTATAAAAAAGAGTTGAAAACAATAACAGTCCAGCCGAAGCTGGACTGTTACGCAAAAACTTAAGGCAAAACAAAATTTCTATTTATTCAAAATGTTCTTTTTATAAAATTCGTAGGCTTTCTCCCACTCGCCTGTATTTTCCGGCATATAGGTCACAGGCTCCTCGGATGCGGAAACCACCTTTCTTGCTTCCTTTAAATCCGCAATCTTACCCTTGGCCATAAGCTGAATTGCAATATTTCCGTATACGGTAGCCTCAACAGGGCCTGCTATTACGGGAATGCCGTTTGCATGAGCGGTAAACTTGCACAAAAGCTTACTTTGTGTTCCGCCTCCCACCATATGGATCGCACGATACTCTTTCCCTGTACATGCCTTAATCTCCTCCAGGGAATAGCGGTATTTCAATGCAAGACTCTCATTAATGCAGCGTACAATTTGTCCTTTGGTCTGAGGTACCTTCTGACCGGTTCTTTCGCAGTATGCACGAATTCTTTCGGGCACATTTCCGGCAGGAACAAATTCCGGTGCATCCGGATCAATAAAGCACTGGAAGCCTTCTGCCTCCTCTGCCATCTTTTCCAGCTCGGAGAAGCTGTATTCTTCTCCTTCCCTGATCCATTGCCGTCTGCTTTCCTGTATCAGCCAGAGTCCGATGATATTTTTCAGGAAAGAAGTTTTTCCTTCTGTTCCCGTCTCATTGGTAACATTCAACTCCTCCGACTTCTTGTTGACGATAGGAGTATCAAGCTCCGTTCCAAACAAAGACCATGTACCGCAGCTGACAAAAATGAAATCATCCTCTTTGCTGGGCACCGCCGTTAATGCACACTGGGTATCATGCCCTGCGATTGCAATCACATCCATCGGACCGACACCAAGCTCCTCCTGAATTTCAGGCAGGATCGGACCTAAAACCGTTCCGGTAGGGACTACCTTCGTTAAAATATTTTCAGGAATGCCAAGCTTCTTTACAACTTCCTTAGCCCATCCGATTTCATAGGGATTGCTCATCTGTGTGGTAGAAACAATAGACCTCTCACTCTTTTTCACACCGGACAAAAAGTAATTAAACAAATCCGGCATCAGCAAAAGGCAGTCCGCCCGGTCAAGAAGCTCCGGGCGCTGTTCCTTCAGGGAAAGAAGCTGGAAGGCTGTATTGATCTCCATAAACTGATTACCGGTCTGCTGATAAAACTCTTCTCTCGGCATCAGTTCAAAGCCTCTTTCCACCATTCCTTCTGTCCTGCTGTCTCTGTAATGTACAGGATTTTCCAACAAATACCCTGCTTCATCAAGCAATCCAAAATCTACTCCCCATGTGTCCACGCCTACACTGTCTATTTTCCCGTAAGCCTTGGCCTTAATCATTCCCTGCTTGATTTCATAGAAGAGCCGCAGTACATCCCAGTACATGGTTCCATTTACAATAACCGGATCATTGGAAAAACGATGGATTTCCTTTGCAGTAATCTTATTGCCGTCATAGGTTCCCAACATGACTCTGCCGCTGGATGCGCCAAAATCAATTGCCAATACTTTCGTTTCTTCCATACCTAATCTCCGTTTCCTTATTTATATAAAGGTCCGTAATTCTGACATGCTCTGTAATCCTGACCTTCCTTATCCATACCGAAGGCATTCCATGCTGCCGGTCTGAAAATCTTATCCTCGGGTACATTGTGCATAGCAACAGGAATTCTCAGCATGGAGCACATGGTAATCAGATCAGCTCCGATATGTCCGTAGCTGATGGCGCCGTGGTTAGCTCCCCAGTTATTCATTACATCATAAGCTGTCTTGAAAGCGCCCTCTCCTGTGGTTCTGGGTGCAAACCATGTACAAGGCCATGTATAGTCTGTTCTCTTCCAGAGAATATCGGAAACCTCCTCAGGAAGCTTAACTGTCCAGCCCTCTGCAATCTGCAGCATGGGGCCTAAGCCCTTTACAAGATTCAGACGGATCATAGTTGCAGGCATTTCTGCTTCTGTTATGAAACGGGAAGAGAAGCCGCCGCCTCTGAAATAACCAAAGTCAGCTGCGTTCCATGTAGTTGCCTTAAGGATTGCTTCCTGATCCTCCTCAGTCACATCATACCAGGCCTTCATAACACCGTTGCCATCTGCATCCTTTGCCTGACCGCAGGCATCCAGACATGCGGCGCCGGAATTGATCAGATGGATAAATCCGCCTGCTTCCTTTGCTACGCCCTCAAGCTCATAGCCGGTAGCTTTCTTAACAGCTTCAGGACTCCAATAGGTACGCACATCAGCAAAAATCTGTGCTCTGTTGGTAAGCAGCTTCATGAACAGCATGCCCAGTCCGTTTAATACGTCGTTTTCCGTAGCCAGTATGTAAGGCTCTCTTGCTCCGTTCCAGTCAAAGGAGGTGTTAAGAAGCGCCTCAGGGAAGTCACAGTTAGGATAGAAATCGGTCCACTGTCTCTGTCCCTGGAAACCTGCAGCAATGGCATTGTGACCTACCATTTCCTCTTCACGACCTTCAGGAAGATTAGGATTTCCGTTCATCAGATCCTTGATGATAACCATCATCTTAACGACAAACTCCCAATCTTTTTCCTTCTGCTCAGGAGTTTTCTGAACCTCGGCAGGATTCTTATCAAAGCCTTCCTTACATTTCTCCTTGGTCCACTTTAATGCCTTCTCAAACTCTGCCTTGTCATAAATTTCTTCTGTCATTCTGCGGATGATTTCAACCTCGTCAACAGATTCTACTCTCATACCCAGATATTCTTCAATAAATGCCGGATCAATAATGGATCCGCCGATACCCATACAGATAGAGCCGATCTGCAGATAGGATTTGCCTCTCATAGTAGCTGCTGCTACTGCGGCACGTCCAAACCGAAGCAGCTTTTCCTCTACGTCGGCAGGAATATCTGTTGCGTCGGCATTTTGTACATCATGTCCGTAAATTCCGAAAGCGGGAAGTCCTTTCTGTGCATGAGTAGCCAGCACGCTTGCCAGATATACAGCACCGGGTCTTTCCGTTCCGTTAAAGCCCCATACACCCTTAATGGTAAGAGGATCCATATCCATGGTCTCTGCGCCATAGCACCAGCAAGGTGTTACGGTAAGTGTAATTGCAACCCCTTCCTTTTTGAACTTCTCGGCACAGGCAGCGGTCTCACCCACGCGTCCGATAGTAGTATCGGCAATTACTACCTTTACGGGCTCACCGTTAGAATACTTCAGGTTTTCGGTAAAGAGCTTTGCAGCAGCCTTGGCCATATTCATGGTCTGGTCTTCCAAAGATTCCCTTACCTTTAAGTAACCCCTGCGTCCGTCAATGGTAGGCCTGATACCAATTACCGGATAGTCTCCAATCAATCTGTTTTCTGCCATTTTGAAATACCTCCTTAAATATATATATTTTTTAATGGTTTACCTTGATAATATAATAATATCACTCGATTTATAAAATGAATTGTGCTATAATAGCATAATATATAACAATATTCACTTTTCACATTTTTCAGAGGTGCCCCATGCTTTACTTGAACTACAATGAAGAACAAGCCCATGGCACAGGCGATTTTCCAATCGCCTTTTATCATGTTGACAAAAGCCACCCCCGCTACGAAATGCCTTTTCACTGGCACAAAGAATTTGAGATCGTAAGGATTATCGAAGGTTCTTTTACCCTGACCTTAGACAATCTGAAAATTACTGCCCATTCGGGAGACAGCGTCTTTATTCCCGGCGGTTCCATTCACGGCGGTATTCCCATGAATTGCATCTATGAATGTCTGGTATTCGACCCCGATATTCTTTTTCTACATAGCGACAGCTTCCGCAGCTACCTGAAGAAGATCAAGCATCATGAGGTTATCGTTCATCCCCTGATCACCTCCGCTGTTCCCTCCATTCAAGCTGCCATTAACCGGCTGTTTACTTCCTTTATCTCTCAGCTCCCCGGTTTCGAACTGCTGGTTTTAGGCGGTCTGTTTGAAGTTCTCGGATTAATCTTTGCCGAAAAACATTACGAACCGAATCCCTCCGGCAACGGTACTACCTATAAACGCACCGGAGCACTGAAATCTGTATTTGAATACATTGAGAACAATTACGCATCCAACATTACCCTGCAGCAGCTCTCACAGATATCGGGAATGTCCGCTAAATATTTCTGCCGCTATTTTCAAACAATTGCCCATAAAACACCTATGGACTATCTCAATTACTATCGCATTGAGCGATCCTGCTCTTTACTTTGTACTACAGATCTTCCAGTAACATCTATTGCCTACGACTGCGGCTTTAACGACTGCAGCTACTTTATCAAGCTGTTTAAACGCTATAAACACATCACTCCAAAACAGTATCAGCTTCAGATGAAGCAATAGAAAGCACTTCATCTACCTTAAATTTAGAAGTTGCTTCTCCTAAATTGACAGCAAGCTCCTCCAAAATCTGCACTTTATCGCTGAGTTCCTTTTGGCTGGCTGTCTGATTCTCCACGATTGTTACAATCTGATCCGTGACAACGGTATTTTCTTCTATGGTTCCGTTGACCTCCACCATGCTGCCCGAAACATTGACTGCATTTTGAGAGAGCTTTTCAGCCATCCTGTGAACGCTTTGTATTTCTTCGCTGGTCTGTCCTGCATCCGTCAGAATATCCACAAACTTATTCTGGGTCTCAGCCACCATCACATTTCCTTTATCAAGCTGCATAAGGCCAAGCTCCATTTTTTCTGTCATTTCCTTCATTGATAACCGAAGCTCTTCAATAATGTTGGAAATTGCAGTTACAAGCTCCACCGTTTTTTCTGCCAGATTATTGATTTCTCCCGCTACGACGGCAAAGCCTCTTCCCGCCTCTCCCGCACGGGCCGCCTCAATGGACGCATTCAGGGATAGAAGCTTAGTCTGTTGTGAAATACCGGAAATTCCGCTTAAAATTTGATTCATTTCCTCAGTACTGTTTCCGAACTTTTCTGCCGTTCCCGCAATTTGCGATACGGTATAATTAACCTGGCGGAGCTGCTCAACAAAGGCGGCAATACTGGAATTTCCTTCCTCCGCCTTACTCTTTGATCCTTCTGTTCTTGAATCTATCTTCTTAATATCATCCGAAATCTGTAAGGATATCCTCTTCATCTCCTGCATTTGGTTCATGATGGTTTCAATCTCTTTTGACTGTTCATGCATCCTTTTGCTGATATCCTCTGTTGAACGGGTAATTTCCAGACTGCTGCGCATGTTACTGCCGGAAGTATTCTTAGCAATCATTGCAGCATTGGTAATTTCGGAGGTTACCCCTATAACCTTTCCGATAATTTCCTTCAGGTTATTGCTCATCATGTTGAAAGCATCTGCAAGACCGCTAAATTCATCCTTGGACGAAAGATGTATCTCTTCCTTTGTCAAATCCCCCTCTGCCACCAATGTAATCTCTGTTTTTAAAATTTTAATAGGACGCATGATGCTCTTAACAATCAACGCACAAATTACAACGGCAGCAACCAATACCCCAATAAAACCGCCTAAAGAAAAATATATGGTCTTATGAAAATTGACATTGATCTCTTCCTGAATCACGGCGCTCCTTGCCAGCTCCATCGTTATGTTATTATTACAATAGGAAGAAATATTGGGCATCATTCCCCTGATATTGGCTATAACATTGTTTACCTCTTCATTGATCGGTGGAAAATTTGTTCCGTCTCCCAATGATGCAATGGTTTCCAGATCGGACTGATACTGCAGCAAAAGCTGCCTTAGGCTGTTCACCATACTTCTGTTTCCCTGATATTCCTGAGAAGTACCAATGGATTTATCCAGTTCATCCAAATAGCCCAGCATCTCCTCTGCTTTGATCAATATGCCGGACTCTTCAATGCTCTGTCCCATAATACATCCGTTGTTTATACTTCCTGCCGCATTTGCGGTTTCTACATTAATGGTGTTCAGGTTCAATACATTCTGCAAAACACTTTCATATTGGTTGTTGAACATATTGGTACGAATCAGCAGTAACACAATGATAATACTTAATGCCAACAGGATAACCGCATATCCCGAAACAATCCTTTTTACAACCCGTCCCATGACTCTCTCCTCTCACAAGTATGTTTCAGCCTAGAAAATTCCAAATATTTTTTCTCGGAATGCCCCATGGATTTTATCATAATCCGCATATCTGATTTTGCTATCCTTAAAGCGGTTTCCCCATTCACCGCAGACTGCATCTGCTACCGCTTTGGCATGCTCGCTTTCTGTCAATAAAATTGCCGGAAAAGTATAATAAATCATAAAGAAATTCAAATCAGCCTGTGTTCTTCCCCCTATTTTACCTTTCACTGTGAAATGCTTTTCGACCCTGTCCACAAAAGAAACGGCAATTTCCTGCGCAGCCTGCTGCTTATCTACAGCCTGCTCGACATAAGCTGTCATCTCGAAGAAAAAATGACCGTTTTTTTCCCGAAACTCCTTCATATTTTTTTCATAGGAAGCCTTCTTTAATTTCTTCATCATTGCCTGCATATTGTCAAATATCGTCTCTACATTTTCAAGCATCATAGATTTCACACCTTTCCCGCCGGTTAAATACATTGCTGCAAATTTCCATGTAATGATGGTAAGGGACTGGAAAGCACACCAGTCCCTTTCATCTGATAACCAAATTTTATTTATTCCCTTTTACACAAATATGTTTATCCGTTCCTGATAAATTAGTCATAAAGGTTAGGTGCGATAGAAGCATCTTCCATGTTAGTGCTGTCATACCAGTAACCATCTGTAGGAATGTCGGATACTGTCTCACCGTTTGCGATAGCCGTCAATGTCTCAACAGTTTTGATACCCATTGCCAAAGGAGACTGGGTAACTGCACCGAACATTGTGCCGTCCTTGATTGCGCCCTTGATAACGGAACCTGCATCGAAGCCTGCTGCAAGGATATCACCTGCTGCTGCATCGCTTCCTAATACGCCAAGGTTTCCGTTAGCTGTCAGAATACCTTCTGCTGCAACCTGGTTAGAACCAAACATACCGATTGTATCTGCCTTGTTTAAGATAACGGATGCCTCTGTTGCACAAAGCTCAACAGTTGTCTGAGCAGGTACTGCTACTTCAATGATGATGTCAGCAGATGCTTCATCGCCTGCATCCTTACAGTTGTTTACATAGTACTCATTACCGATAACAGCAACGGTCTTTCCATCAGCAGTTGCTAACTCGATGAACTTATCGATAAATCCAAGACCACGGCTTGTAATAGATTCGGAAGTTGCTTCCTGATTTACTTCACCAACTCTGACAGGTGCTGTTGCGTTAGCAATTACATCCTTGAGTGCTGCATAAAGATTATCTGCTGCTGTTGCGCCTGCGCCATAGTTGTCAGTAGCGATTGTTGAGTAAACAGATCCTGCAGGAGCCTTCGGAATACCTGAGTCAAAACATACTACAGGGATACCGTTATTCATAGCTGTCTGTAATGCATCAAGACAAGCATCCTGATCACAAGCTGCAAGACCGATACCATCGGGAGCATTGTTAATTGCACTGTTAAGCATGTTTACCTGATCTGCAATATCAGACTCTGCGTTAGGTCCTGTACAGGAAACTGTAACACCTAATTCTGCTGCTGCCTGATTTACGCCTGTAACGGCTGCCTGCCAGTAAGATGACTGGTAGCTCTTTACAATAATTTCAAATTTGTAATTTCCACCTGCTGCGTCTGTAGCTGTATCATCTGCCGCATCAGTGGATGCTGTGTCATCTGCTGCGTCTGTAGATGCTGTGTCATCTGCTGCAGGTGTTGTTGTAGTTTCTTCTGACTTGCCGCCGCATCCTACTAAAAGAGTTGCGATCATGGCTGCACTCATCACTACTGCTAATACTTTCTTTTTCATTTTTTACCCTCCTGTTTAATAGATATTTGGTTATCTTTCTATATTCAGTCAATTTTCTTGACTTCATACCATTAAAATAGTTTAAACTGTTGCTGTCTTTTTCTTTTTAAGAATATCAACCATTACCGCACCGATCAGTACCATACCGGTAATAATCTGCTGCCAGTTTGCCTGCAGGCCGATGTATGGAAGACCTGTCTTTAGCAGACAGATAACAAATACACCAAGCAGAGAACCGCCTATGCTTCCTGCACCGCCGGAAGCGGAAACACCTCCGATAATTGCACCGCCGATTGCCTCCAGCTCAAAGCCTGCACCTGTACCGGGCTGTACGGTGGAGAACACTGCCGAATAAGCAATGGATGCAAGCCCTGCAAAAAATCCTGAAATTACATACGCCATAATGTGATAGAACTTCACATTAATTCCTGACAAAATCGTTGCTTCCTTGTTGCTTCCGATAGCAATTGTGTATCTTCCGATCTTGGTGTGGTTCAGTACAAATGCCATGATTGCCACAAGTAAAAGTACCCAGAGAAATCCTAAAGGATACTTGGTGTCACCAATCGTAATTTTAAATACATTTCTAAACCAGCTTCCCTCTGCACCGCTTGTAGGCCACGAAATACCAAAGCCCTTGGAGCAGATAGATCCCAAGCCTCTTGTGATCATACAGGTACACAGCGTAGCAAGAAATGGCGGCAGATTCATCACGGATACCAATACACCGTTCAGCGTTCCGATCAATACACCAAACAAAACCGCTACAAGCATTCCTGCCCAGGTAGGCCAGCCGCAATGAACGATCAAATATCCACCTGCCAGGGAATAACAGATAAGACCTGTTCCTATGGACAAATCCACGCCGCCTGTAATAAGCGGGAACGTTACGCCTATTGCCATAAGCGCTATGTAGTAGGAATAGTCCATGATACTAAGTACCGTAGTATATTTCCTAAAGTTAGGACTGAGTACGCTGAAAAACACAAAAAGTACAACTACTACCAGAAGAACGATTATTTTTTGACTTCCCGGCTTTGAAAAAATTGACGTTTTCTTTTCTGCCGGTGCATTAACACCTTTACTCATTTTCTCATCCTCCCTAATTTATCTCACGAGTTGCCATATTCATAATCAGTTCCTGTGATGCCTCGGAAATATCAATTTCTCCGGTCTTTTTACCCTCACACATAACTATGATGCGGTCACTCATTCTCAAAATTTCCGTCATTTCAGAAGAGATCATAATGACTGATTTGCCTTCCGCTGCCAGTCTGTTCATCAGCTTATAGATCTCATTCTTAGCTCCGACGTCTATACCTCTGGTAGGTTCGTCAAAAATCAGTATATCGCAGTTGCGGACCAGCCACTTTGCAATAACGATCTTCTGCTGATTACCACCGGAAAGATTCACTACCAGCTGCTCGGTACTGGGAGTTTTGGTTGCCAAGGAATTTACGTAATCCTGAGCCACCTTCTTTTCTTCTTTTTTATTGATAAACAGACCCTTTACGAAATTCTCTAAGGATGCCATTGTAGAGTTCTCCGCAACCGACTTCTGCACAACGATACCGAAGCGCTTACGATCCTCGGAAAGATATCCGATACCACATTTAACAGCATCCTGAGGTGTATTTATCACAACCTTCTGGCCATTCACATAAATATCTCCGCTGGTCTTGGGATCTGCACCGAAGATTGCTCTTGCAGTCTCTGTTCTTCCGGCTCCCATCAATCCCGAAAATCCTAAAATCTCGCCCTTTCGCAGCTCAAAGCTTACATCCTGTACCATTCTTCCTGCATTCAAGTGCTCTACTTTAAGAACTACAGGTGCATCCTTCGGAACATTGCTGACGGTCTTAGGGTCTTCATAAATCACACGGCCAACCATCATGTTAATGATGTCATCCTTGGTACATTCGGATGTGACCAGTGTACCTACATAACATCCGTCTCTCATAACGGTAACTCTGTCCGTAATCACCTTAATCTCATCCATACGGTGTGAAATATAAACAATACCTAACTGCTGCTTACGCAAATCCCTGATAATCTTAAACAGCTCTTCAATCTCTGCTTCCGTAAGCGCTGCCGACGGCTCGTCAAAGATGATAACCTTCGCATCATGTGAAATTGCCTTTGCGATTTCACACATCTGCTGCTTTCCTACCGTCAGATTACTCATGGTTTCCGTAGGATCAATATCGATGTGAAGCTTTTCAAAAAGCTTTTGCGCTTCCTCATTCATCTTTTTATCATCAATACCGATACCCTTTTTAAATTCTCTTCCTATAAAAATGTTCTGTGCTACGGTCAAATGCCCCAGCATGTTCAGTTCCTGATGTACAATAACGATACCAGCATCCTGCGCATCCCTTGTATTATGGAACTCAACCTCTTTCCCTTCATATGTAATGGTGCCGGAGTCCTTGGTATAAATACCTGTAAGAACCTTCATCAGCGTGGATTTACCTGCACCGTTCTCTCCCATGAGAGCATGCACTTCTCCTTTTTTTACCTCGAAATTAACATGGTCAAGTGCGTGTACGCCCGGGAAAGATTTATCTATATCCTTCATTGTTAAGATTACATCGCTCATCCTCTTACCTTTACCTTTCCTAATTTCACACAGCTGCTCTTACATCACTTTCGCTAGTTCTTCCTGCGTCTTGTAGCAACGTCTGCATAAACCGCTACGATAACGATAATACCTGTAATGATGAGCTGATAGTCCTTCGTAAAGCCAAGTGCCAGAATACCTTCCTGCAGAAGTGCTATGATGAACACACCGATTACGGTACCGCTGATAGAAGCAAGTCCTCCTGCCATAGAGGTTCCGCCCATTACACAGCCGGCAATTGCTTCATTATTATACTGATCACCGTATCCGGGCTGAACCGTAGTGTAAGCTGCTACAAAGAAAATCGCCGCAATACCTACTAAAGCTCCGCATATTATATAAGCCAGCATTTCCCATTTTTTAACATTGACGCCGGAAAGCCTTACCGCTTCTTTGTTGCTTCCGAGACACAATATGTAACGTCCTGCCTTTGTCTGATTCAAAAGAACGGAACAAAGAACCGCAACTACCAGGAAAATCACTAGTCCAACAGGGAAATTCCCGACTTTTACAAGATTTCTGTACCATCCGTTTGCATCTGCGGACTGGGGCCAGCTGACAGACTGGGTCTTCGTAAATACGGACGCAAGACCCTTGGCAATATTCATGCTTGCCATGGAAATAATAAACGGCGGCACCGTCCAATACGCTACAAAGTAACCGTTAAATATGCCGAAAAGAACTCCCACAAGAATACTGATCACCAGACTCAGCGCAAGGGGCACACCGTAGTGGGTCAGACAGTAACCCGAAATCAGCGCCGAACAGAACATAACCGGTCCGATGGAAAAGTCAATTCCTCCCGTTGCAATTACAAAGGTTACTCCTAAAGATAAAAACCCCAGAAAGTACGCATAGTTGAGCGCACTCATAATTCTCTGCATACCGGTAAATGTTTCACTGAGCAGGCAGAAAATCACGTACATCAGCAAGAGGACACCGCATAATACGATCCTGTTAATTCCAATTTTCTTAATAATTGGATTTTCTTTAATCTTTCTCACTTTCTTTCCTCCCAACTATATTTTTCTTGCCAATATATTATAATTTCATTATAATATCATTGATTTGGTACCTTTCGGATATTGAAAACCTCTGTCAACCATAGGAGAATTCACATGAAACACTCAAACCCAAAATCACTTCTGCTTCTTTTTCTGTCTATTCTGACCCTGCTTTTAGGCGGCTGTCAGAGTGCGGAAACTTCCAAAGCCATCGCCCCCTTTTCCGATGCTACATGGGAATATACCAGGGATGATATTTTAAGCTATGAGGGTGAAAACTACACCACTTATGATTCCGTATATGGCGGCATCTGTTATACCTATCCGAAAACCTATGAAAATTATCAGGGAACCATTAAATATATGTTGGATGAGGAAGACCGCCTGATGTGCATTGCATGGGCATATTCCTCAGAAGATGAAGAGGAGCTCTACTCCCTTTATGAATTCATTTCTCAATCAGTCTATGAGCAAAACGGTGATACTGCCTATGAAACGGACAAGCCCACCAACTATGGAAATGTCTGGCGCCGTGAGGAAGGAAATATCATTTTAAGTACCATGTTAACCTCCGACCTAAAGGCCCTGCAGTATGCTTATCTGCACCCTGATGTATCCAACAACAAAGAAGAATAACCTTCTCTTAGTTCCACCTAGCATACTAATTATATTCACATTTTGTTCATATTTTAATTGAATATCTTACAGAAAATGGTCAAAAAATTACTATTCTTCCTTAAAGGGAAACAGAAGCTTTTGGTTCTCCTCCGTATAAACATTTTCCCTTGTAACCAGCTCGCAGCCGGAATCTACGTTTGTCAATATTCTTTCCCCGTTTAGGGCCTTCATGGTGGCTTCCACTCCCATATATCCCATCTTAAAAGGATTTTGTATTACAATTCCTTCGAAGATTCCTTCCTCCAGCATCTGAATCTCTTCCAGAGAGCTGTCCGTCCCGAATACCTTAACCTTTCCGGTCAGCCCCAAATCCCTGATCGCTCTTGCTGCTCCCACGGCAGAATACTCATTCAGGCCTGCAACAAGATCAATATCAGGATACTTTTCAATCAATTCCTTCATCAGAACATATGCCTTGTCATAATTGGAATCACAGAATACCACATCTACAATCCTGTCCTCATATTCTCCCAACCCCTTGCGCACTCCTTCCTCACGCTCTAATGCCGTGGAGGAGTTCTTCACATGCCCGATAACGGCAATTTGAGAATTTTCCGTCACAAACTGCTTGATAAAGCTCCCCTGTACCTCCCCCAGTCTGACATTGTTGGTGGCCACAATGGCCTCTCCCATCTCCACATTCAGGCAGGAATCAATGAAAACCAGCGGAATGCCCGCTTCCACTACCTTTTGTGCATAAGGTGTGGTCTCCGTATAGTTACAGGGAGAAAGCAAAATGGCATCCGGCTTACATTCAATAGCCCATTCAATCAATTCATTCTGCCGGTTGTAGTCCTCCTCTTTCTTGGGTGCAACAATGGTCACCTCAGCGTTATACTCTTCGGCAGCCATCTCCACCCCCTCTATCAAAAGAGTCCAGAAATCATTGTTAGGATCCATAGTCTTGGGAATATAAATCAGCTTATAGCTCTTGCCGGCATCCTGACTGTTTTTCACCAGTATCATACCCCCAAAAAGCAGTAAGAAGGTCAGCGATATGATAATCCAGATAAACAACTGCTTTTTATGCCTCTTCATTTTCCTTCTCCTCCCTGAAATTTCTGGGTATAGTCACCGTTACCGTAGTTCCTTCGCCTAAAGTGCTCTCAAAATGCAGGCCGTAGGCCTCTCCATAATATAACTGCAGTCTGGTATGCACGTTATAAACGCCTACTCCGCCTGTCCCTTCATTGGCCTTTGATTTATCCATAATATTCAGCAGGGTTTCTTCATCCATGCCGTTTCCGTCATCTGACACCTGAATGATGATCCTGTCCTCTTCCCCAAAGCCCCGGATCGTTATTTTCCCCTTAGATCCCTTATACTTAATGCCGTGGTAAATGGCATTCTCCACCAGGGGCTGCAGAATCAGGTTAATAATCTCCTCTTTTTGAATGTCAGGTTCCACATCAATTTCATATTCCAGCTTATCCTTATATCTCATCTGCTGAATAGTCAGATAGCTTCTGGTGTACTCTATTTCCTTTTCTAAGGGGATTCTTTCATTATCATTGCTGATGCTCTGCCGAAGCAGTCTTGCAAGAGCCGCTGTCATCAACACCACTTCTTTATTTTTTTCACCTTCTGCCATCCAGATAATGGAATCAAGCGTATTATAAAGAAAATGAGGATTGATCTGTGAACGCAGCGCCCGCAGCTCGCTCCTTCTTTTCTGCTCCTGCACAGCCGTATTCTGCTCCATAAGCTGTCTGATCTTTTCCGTCATAATATTGAAGGACTTTCCGAGGCTTCCGATTTCGTTCCCCTGCTTTACATCCACATTCGCCTTTTCAAAATTTCCTTTTTCCACTTCCTTCATGGAATCCATCAGCTGCTTGACAGGCCTGGTGATAGCTGCTGCCAGCATAGTCGACAAAAGAATCGCCGTCAAAAAGATGACAATTGCAGTAAAAAAATATAAATTCTGCGCTTCCTTCTGGCTTTTCATCAGCTCCGAAAAATCAGCCACACCTACCACGCGCCATCCTGTTTTTTCAGAGACCACCACCGTATAAAGCTTAGCCGCATCTCCCTCATTGATAATAAAATAGCTGCTGTCACAAGCCAGCACCTGATCAATTCTTTCCGTTTTTAATCCGCTGTACAAAAGCTGCTGCTTCGGATGATAAATAATCTTCCCGGCTTCATCCACAATAAAAACATAGCTGTTGCTTGTCAGGGAATTATTTTCACACAGGTCCTTCAGCAGCTTATAATTTAAGTCAATAAAAAAGACCGCATCGTTTTCCCCTGTTTTGGGATTTACAATTCCCTTGCTTAAGGTAACCACCCATTTGTAATTGTTCTGTATCACATGCTGGACATGAGACGCCGTCAAAACACTTTCTTCCGTCTCCATAGCCCGGGTGTACCAATCCACATCCTTTAGCAGAATATTTTCATTTATCCTGTCATCTCCGCCGTTGATAATATATTGATTTTCCTTAGTTACCACTCCTATATTGGAAATATCCTCTCTGGTTTCCACCACCGTGTTAAACTGGGTGATAATCCGGTTATAGAACTGCTCCTTTTCCGACTCTTCGCCGGATGCAAAAAGATACTCCGACACATCCCCGCCGTTTACCACCAGCGACGAAATATTTTCCATATAATTAATATAGGAGTCAATATCGCGATTAATCTGACTTACCAGCCTTGTGGTATAATCAATGGAATTTTCCATAACCGTGTTTTTCGTATAACTTAAGGAGGTTACGGAAAAGATGATCAGGGTAATAACAATCAGCAGCGAACACCAAAAGATCATCGAGGTCCTTATACTCTTAAATGGAGTTAAAATATTGATTCTTTTTTTATTTCCTGTCATCTACCTTCTCATTTCCTTTGCGTATTCCGTGGGCGATTTACCGGTTGCCTTCTTAAAAGCAATGCTGAAATAGTGAGGATCATTAAATCCCACTCTCTCGGCAATTTCATAATTTCTCATATCAGAATTTTCCAAAAGCTCCTTGGCCTTCTGCATCCTGATACCACTGAGTACATCCATAAAAGTGGTTCCGGTAGCCGCTTTAAAAATACTGCTGAAACGACTGGGACTGATATTCAGATAAGAGCATACCGACTGTAAATTCAAATCACAGTTTGCATAATTCTTTTCAAGGTAGTCCATAGCCAAAACCGCATATTTCTTGCCGCCTACATTTTTGTGATTATCAAGACTTTCCCCTGTTTCTATGCAGCTTCTCTCCAAAAGTTCTACTGCCTCCGCCATCTTACCGGCACTTAGAATCTCCCTCAAAATCTGCTCCTTCCGGGCCTTTTCCTGCTGATCCGAGAGCTCCAGATTCTTCCGCAGATTCCAAACCGCATCAACGATTCTCTGCAGAATAGTTCCAATACTCTGCCTGTCACACCGGCACTCTATAAGAAGCTTCTTAAGCTTCTCCATATCCTGTTTTATCTTTTCGGGAGCATTCTCCTTCGTATGGAGAAGAACTGCCTCAAGGAGTTCTTCCACACCGGGCTGCCCCACCTCCTGCCGGATCACCTCCATTTCAAACATCCGGTTTCCTCCCAGCAGATAATGATATCCCAGCGCTTCCTCCGCCTCCTCACAGGATTTATAAATATATTTAAACTGCTTGATACAGCTTCCGATTCCGACATTGACATCAAGCTGCATCAGCTGGTTCATATGCAGAATAATTTCATTACATACCGCCTTAACAGTCTGGCTCATTTCCACAGGCTTGTTGGAATAAAACAAAATATAGGTTCGGTGATCCTGTCCCTGACAGACCTCGCCTGCCTTGAATTTTTTCACAATTTCCTGACTGATGTTATACAGAACAAAGGCCATAAGTGCGCTTTCCTTTTTTTGTTCCTCGCACAGCTTATCCGTTCTTGCGTAAACATCCAGCTCCACAATTCCCACTCTGTAACTGAGCGCATCCAGAGTAATGCCAAGCTCCTCCAGTGCACTGCGGTTTTCCTGTTCCGCCTTTCTTCCCATAATAAGATCAAGCAGTACATTGGCACAGACCAGCATCTGCCCCTTATGGTAATTGGCCTGCATAGCAGAAATTTTTCTTTCTGCAGCCAGCTCCTTGTCCATTTCCTCCTTAAGAGCCAAAAGCGTCTCGCCCATTTCTACTGCCGTGATGGGCTTTAAAAGATATTCCTTTACGCCAAATTTAATTGCCTTTTTTGCATATTCAAATTCATCATAGCCGCTGAGTATAATTACCTTGATATCAGGGTATTGTTCGCTAAGCCTTTCACTTAACTCCATACCATCCAAATATGGCATGCAAATATCGGTAAGTACTACATCTACCGGATTTTGGGCAATAAAATCCAATGCTTCCTTCCCGTTTTCACAGCTCCCCACAAGCTCATAGCCATATTTCCCCCAAGCCACGTTTTCGCTTACCGCCTCGCGGATAAGTGCCTCATCATCTACCAGCAATATCCGATACATGCAATCCTCCTTTTATTGCAGAGTTTCCTGCCGCCTTCCCCTTTCGCTTCAATTATCATTTCCCAAAATGAAAAAATATACAGCATCCAGCCTTTCAATTCTTTCTGTCAAGGGAAGATACTGTATATTTTCGTCAACGATATCTCTAATTAATCACAACACCCTTCTGCAGCATAATGTTTGCATAAAGTGCTGTCTCGCCGGTAGCAATTATGGCATATACCTTTTGCGCTTCATCATAAAATGCGAAACGCTCTATCTGCCCGATTGCATTTGCACCGCGTTCATCATACTTAGCTACAACCTCTTTATAAGTATCCCAAATCGGTGTCTCTACCGGATCTCCCGGCATAACCTCCATCAAATTAACAGGCTTCTCCACGTAAGTGTCCAGCGGAAATACCTGAAGGATTGCATCCAAGACCTCTGCAGCCCCGTGTCCGTCCATGCGGATTACTTTCGCATTCCTTCCCATGGACTCAGCAGGGAAATTGCCGTCTGCAATTACAAGCCTGTCACTGTGCCCCATCTCACAGAGCACCTTTAAAAGCTCTGGGGACAATATCCCCGGAATTCCTTTTAACATAACCCTTCCTCCGTTTCTAAGACATACCTTCCTCTGATATAATAATATCATGCCAGAGGCTTTGAAAATTGTAAATTAATAGCATAAACTATAATAATTTTCACATTTTGGTGATTGTTCCGTCTAAATCCCAAAGGTCTTCCCAGCCGGAAGCTCCCTCCCACAAAAATACCTGTCCTTTGATCAAGCGACAATTCTTATCAGCCTTCTTAATCTGATCCATTTCCTCTTTGGTTAAGGGGTCTTCTGTTACGCATCTTAAATTGCTTAAATATTGAGGTTCCTTCACCGAAAACGGAATGGGAATCTGTCCTCTCTGCACCGCCCATTTCAGGCACACGATTGCCGGATGAACACCATGAGCCTTAGCTATTTCCACAATTTCAGGCATCTGGGTATCTGCAACATCCTCGCTGGTTCTGTCTCTCTCCGGTCTGGAAGGTGAGCCGATAGGACAGTATCCGATAGGCTGTATTCCATGATTTACCGCATATTCAAAAAGCTCCGGCTGCTGAAAACCGGGATGGCATTCCAGTTCAAGGGCTGCCGGTTTTATTTTGCACAGAGGAAGCACTGCCTCCAGCTTGGGAATCGTCATATTGGACATTCCGATGTAGCGCACCATTCCCTTTTCTACCAGCTCCTCACACTGTCTCCAGGTATCCATAAATTCCTCAAGGGAAAAGGGCTTTGAGTCGGGATTTCTGGAATCCCCGCTGCACCCGGGCGCATGATAATTAGGGAAAGGCCAATGTACAAAGTACAGGTCAATATAATCAAGCTGTAAGTCCTCAAGACTCTTTTCACAAGAACGGGCCACCTGCCTGTGCATATCGTTCCATACCTTGGAGGTAATGAACAACTCCTCTCTCCTGATATCCGTCTCCGTAAAGATTCTCTTAAGCACCTGCCCGATCCGATCCTCATTCTGATATACGGAAGCACAGTCAATTAAACGGTAGCCGCTCCTTATAGCGCCGAACACCGCTTCCGATACCTGATCGGGTGTATATTTATCTGAGCCGAAGGTGCCAAGGCCCACCCCGGGAATCTCTTCCCCTGTATACAGCTTACACTTTGGCACATCAGCCGGATTGATTCTGTCAGCCATTTGCATTTTCCTTTCTATTCGTTAATCTTCAAAGGTTACTGCTACCTTACCGCACTGTCCGCCTGCCATCAGGGCATATGCCTCTCCTGCTTTCTCAAGCGGGAACTCATGAGTAATCAAATCCTCAGGATGAATGCCCCACCTTACCAGACGTTCTACCAGTTCTTCCATTCTCCAAAGTGACGTTACCCATGAACCGTAAATGGTCTTCTGTCCGTGAATGATATCAGGACTGGGATTGAAGGTACAACTTCCTCCTTCTCCTACAAATGCAATCTTGCCCCATTCTCTGGTTGCTCTGATTGCCAGCTGCCTTCCTGCATCGTTTGCGCTTGCATCGATGGCGCGTTCAACGCCTTTACCGCCTGTTACCGCAAGGATCTGATCCAGTGTATCATCTCCCGGCTTAAACACATGGTCTACAAGGCCCAGCTTCTTTGCAAGGTCAATACGATAATCGTTCATTTCCACACCGATCAGCTTATTTGCACCCATGCACTTAGCCAGCATCAGTGCTGCAAGTCCAACCGGCCCCAAGCCTGTTACAAGTACTGCATCATTTCCGCAGATACCGATCTTTTCAATTGCTTCATATACCGTTCCAAATCCGCAGGCTACCTGTGCACCATCCTTGTAGGTAAGCTCATCGGGAAGCTCTATCAGATCCTTTTCGTCTGCCAGTATGTAAGGAGCCATACCTCCGTTGCGCTGCCAGCCGTAAGCCTTGCGATGCTTGCTGGAGCAGGAAATATAATATCCTCTTCTGCAGTCGTTGCATACGCCGCAGCCTGAAATATGATAAACGATAACTCTATCGCCCTTCTTAAATCGCTTTAAACCCTCACCCTCTTCCACAATCACGCCGCAGGGCTCATGTCCGGCAACCATACCGGGAATATATCCCTCCGGTCCCTTTCCAACGTGCTCCCTGTAAATGCAGCGGATATCACTTCCGCAGATTGTGGTAGCCTTAGTCTTCACCAGCACCTGTCCAAATCCCGGCTTCGGAATATCAAATTCCTTTAACTCCACTGTGCTGTTTCCGGGTAAGATCGCACCCATCATTTTACTCATGTTTCATTTCCTCCTTTTCACTATATTGTTGTTTTACAATACCTTTTTGAAGTACCTTCATGAAATACTTTCCTTATACTTTTATTATAGTCATCTTAAATATAAAAATAAGAGAGATATTTGACTTTTCTCCCATATTTATGTCGCGTTTGCGAATATTAGTTGAAATTGTAAAGCGGGATAAGTATACTGAAAGAAAAAGGAGTTTTTTATGCTGACACGTTTAGACAATTTTGATCTGCATTTTTCCCTTGGAGGCTATGATTTCCATGTCTCCAATATTGTTCTGGAGCAGTTTGAGCGCTCTATTCCCATGCACAGCCACAGCAAAAACAGCTATGAAATACATTATATTCCTTTTGGCTACGGAAAAGCCGCCATTGCAGGTAAGGATTACGAGGTAACACCAAATACCCTGTTTATCACAGGCCCCTTTGTAGAGCACGCCCAGTTCCCCAACCGCCAGGATCCCATGTGCGAATACTGTATTTATCTGAAAACAGGCCGCAGCTCCCTTCCCTCTGCTTCACCTGCCGAAAAGTCTTTAGCAACTCTCTTTAAGAAGACGGATTTCTGGTTCGGACAGGATACCCAGGATATCCATTCCCTGATGAAACAGCTATTCTTTGAATTGGAACGCCGCTATACGGGCTATTCCATTCAGGCTGAAATTCTGTTAAAGCAGTTAATTATAAAGCTGGTTAGAAACTATGAGAACAAAACGGAGGTCAGCGTCAGGAATGTTTCTCCGAATTTAATTGACAATAAGTATCTGATCATCGAGGAGTGCTTCCTTTATGAATACCGCACCTTAACTCTGGACAAGCTTTCTGCCAGACTTGGACTGGGAATCCGCCAGACGGAGCGTCTGTTAAAGGATCACTACGGCAAAACATTTTTGCAGAAAAAAACAGAAGCACGCATGTCCGCTGCTTCCATTCTTCTTCAAAATCCAAATATTTCCATCACTCAAATTGCGGAGGATACCGGTTACTCATGCGTGGAGCACTTCTCCGCTTCCTTTAAACGGTACTATGGCATGAGCGCTTCCGCCTACCGCAGGCTTCTGCCTGTCGAACAGGCTTAAAGTGTTGGCCAGATACATTCCACATGATACCTTTCAAACAGCTGAAGCCATTTTTCTTCCGGCTTTTCATCGGTAATAATGGTAGAAATGCTTTCCAGATCAGCAATCTTGGTAAATGCTGTGTGGCCGAACTTAGAGCTGTCAACCGCAAGGATTTTGTGGGCTGCCCGCTCCAGCATGGTTTTCTTATTTCTGGCATGAAGCTCATTGGAGTCCGTCATCCCATTTTCCATATCAAATCCCTTACAGGAAATAATTGCCTTATCCACATGAAAATTACGGAGCATATGATCCGTCTGGGGACCTACCAGTGCAAAGGAGCCCTCCGTGGCAAGACCTCCGGTTGAAAGTACCTTCCAGTTTTGAGCATCAAACAATTCAATAATTATTTCAATAGAATTGGTAATAATCGTAAGATTTCTCTTTTCTTCCTTTAATGCCTTTGCAATAAAAACAGCTGTAGAACTGGAATCCAGCATCAGACTTTCCCCATCGGAAACCATTCCCTTTATAATTTCCGCAATCCGCTGCTTTCCCACTACATTGGTATTTTTACGGATGTTAAAAGGTATATCTATGTTGACATTTTCATTAAGCACAGCACCGCCATAGCTTTTGATCACATATCCGTCATTCTCTAATTTCTCCAAATCCCTGCGGATCGTTTCCTCGGAAACACCATACTGCCTGCTGAGTTCACTTACTACCACCCTTTTTTCTCTCTGCAGTCTTTCCAGTATCTCATTTCTTCTCTCAATTGCCAGCATCCGCTGCCTCCTTTTGTCATATTTCTATAGGATAGAATGACATATTTTCTCATCCGGGTGTGCAATCACTGAGGAATCCAAATACATACCGTCTTCTCCGATCTTTTTTCTTGCTTTCTCGATGGCAGCCTCTACCGCAGCCACCTCACCGGTCAGCATCATATAGGATTTGCCGCACATTCCTCTTGCAATCCGCAGTTCAATCAAATCCACGATTGCGGTCTTGGCGGCAATATCCGCAGCAACAATAATGGATGCCGCATCATAGGTCTCCAAGATGCCAAGAGCCGAAATTTGACAAACCTCCGTAGCTCCGTAAATAGCCGGAAAAATTGACTCATGAGGATTTCCCAGCACGAAACTGTTAATCAGGTGGGTGCCGCATTTTACCTTAGCCGCCGTAACAGCAGCATCCACCGCACTCAACTGTCCTTGAATTACTGCAATATATTTGCCGGGACACACCGTCTGGGCTTCAATAATATCCACCTCAGCAGTTTTAACCATAATATCCGCAGCCAAAACACCTGCAGAGACTGTTTTATATTCCACCATTCCGATTGCTTTACTCATATGATTTACAACCCTTCAATCACTTTTCAATTATAACATACTTATCCGTCACTTCAACTACTTTTCCGGTAATAGATGCATGCACCGCTACGCTAAGTCCCTCCGCCGGTGACGCTATCATCTGTCCTATTTCCACCTGTTCCCCACATTTTACGGAAGGAACTGCAGGAGCACCGATATGCTGGCTGCATAACAGCTTCACTCTTTTTGCCAAAAGCTCTGTCTCGGTAATCGGTGCCGGTTTATTATATTTGGTTAAATCCAGCCTCGCCATCAGCCGTTCCATGGGAGCCTTCCTAAACTCTCTTTCTTCAGCTACAGGAGCAGGCTCTACATTTTTCGGCGGTTTCACTCCATGAGCACGAAGCCCCGACTTATAATCCGCAATCAGCGATCTGGGTGATAATCCCTGCATGCAGGAATAATTCTCACACAATCCGCAGGAAGAGCAAAACATAGTGTTTAAGAAAATATCCGGATCCTGCACATCCTTGCAGGTAGCTGCGCGCATGAACTTATGAGGCTCTATGGGATGTCCAAGAAGGTGCCTTGGACATAAATCCGTGCACATGGTACACTGACAGCAGGCTGCCGCAGCGCGCTTTAAATCTATGGATGCTTTACGCTTTTTCCTTTGAACCAAAAGATGCTCCTTCGGCAGCACCAATACAGCATTGGTAGTCTTGGTTACCGGCTGCGCACCGTTTCCGATATATCCCATCATGGGCCCTCCGATGAAATACACAGGATCCTCAAGTGCTGTTCCTCCGGCTGCCTGTACAACCTCCTCTATACTGATACCAAGCGGCACACGAACTGTTATCGGACTTTTTACCTCTCCTACCACTGAAATCAGCTTATCTGCTACCGGCTTTCCCTGCGTTACCGCTCTGCAAATATTGTAGACAGTCTCCACGTTAAATACTGCTACGCCGCTTTCAATGGGCAGTCCCCCCGGTGCGATCACCTTTCCGGTAACCTCATAGATAAGCACTACCTCATCCCCTGCAGGATATACCTCATCTAAAAGCCCTAACCGGATCTCCGGATACTCTCCTACCTCAGCCATCAATGCCGCAATCGTTTTGGTATAGGATTTCTTGATACCGATCACTGCTTCCTTTGCTCCCACACACTCAGCCAGCATGTGAAAAGTCTTTACAATCTCATGTGCCTTCTTTTCCAAAAGCTGTCTGTGAAGCCGAAGCAGCGGCTCGCATTCGGCACAATTCATGATAATGGTATCAGCCCTCTTATCCAGCTTTGCATAGGTAGGAAAGCCTGCTCCGCCTGCTCCGACTACTCCGCTTAGTCTAAGTATCTGGCCTAATTCTTTTATATCCATGACTGTCTCCATCACTTAAGCCTCTCTTCCTTTATAGGAATTTCGCTCCGTCATCAATAATACCGACAATAGCTGCATCCACCGGTGCCTGCTCCTGATCACAGCCTATTCTTGCTGCACTTCCGGTAACCACCAGCACAACCTCTCCAATTCCTGCTCCGATATTGTCAATGGCAACAATCTGATCCTGACCGCCTCTCATATTCTTTGCGATCTCAACAATCATAAATTTGTTGCCTATAAGCTTCTCACTTTTTCTTGTGGAAACTACGCTCCCAACTACTTTTCCTATCAGCATATTAAGCCATGCTCCTTTCCAAAGTTTAGAGGATCAGTACAACATCTCCGGTTGCAATTTTGGCTGCATTCGCCTCATCCGTATCAATATGCATTTCCAGCGTAAAACTGTCGTCAACTCTAATCTGCACATTGTTAAACACCGTTCCTCTTTCATTGTCTGCCTGCACGGATACTACATCTCCGTCACTGACACCTGCCATAGCGGCATCCTTCGGTGTCATATGAATGTGGCGCTTGGCTATGATGCATCCCTCTTTCAGATAAAGTGCACCGCAGGGTCCCACCAGTGCAATAGGCGCACTGCCTTCTATATTTCCGGATTCCCTGATAGGAGCCTTGATGCCCAGCTTAATTGCATCCGTAGCGGAAATTTCCACCTGGGACTTTTTCCTGACCGGGCCAAGTATCCTTACGTTTTCTATTGCTCTAAGCTTAAGACCGACAATGGTAACCTGCTCATTGGCTGCAAATTGTCCGCCCATCAGCTCTTTTTTCTTGGTTAGCTGATATCCCTCTCCAAACAAAGTTTCTACATGCTCCTGCGTCAAATGCACATGTCTTGCAGATACACCGATGGGTACCATGTATCCGCCTTTTGAGTTTTGATTTTGATCGATTGCTTCCATTACCATTCTGGTAATCAGCTCAATATTATTATCCATTTTCCCTCTCAATCCGCCGCTTCCACGACTCTAAGCCGGTAAATATATTTTTACTTTCGTTCAAATCCTTTCGGATTCTTTCCTGCTTCATAACAAATTGGGCGGGCTTTTATCTGCCCGCCCTCTCTCTTCCTACTTTAAAACGGGAAGAATTTTCTCAACATCTGAATGAGGTCTGGGGATTACATGTGTAGCAACTAATTCACCAAGTCTTGATGCGCTGGCGCTCCCGGCCTCTACAGCTGCATTTACTGCTCCAACATCACCACGAACCATAACGCTTACCAAACCGGAACCGATCTTCTCTGTTCCTACTAAGGTTACGTTTGCTGCCTTTAACATAGCATCTGCTGCCTCAATTGATGCTACCAATCCTCTTGTTTCAACCATTCCTAATGCTTCCTGTGTCATTTTCTTTTCCTCCTTTTGCTCTGCTTTTATTGTTTTTGCTGCTGATACTGCACTTACTTCTTTACTTTTTGTTTCTGCCATATGCTACTCCATTTCATCATTCCAGCCTGCCGAAAGGTTCGGTAAGCGGCTTGCACTTTGTTTGACCAACCTGACAATCTCTTCATGGGGATTGGCAATTACCACAGTGGCAGCTGGCTTTTTGATTGCCTGTTTTTCTGCTGTTTCAATTGCCTGTTTTACGTCCGAAACACTTCCCTGTATCACAATCGTTACCAGTCGGCCTCCCAATTTCTTTTCCCATGTAACAAGCTCTACATTCGCCGTTTTACACATGATATCTATGGCATCGATAGCCGCTGTAGTGCTGGGTATTTCAAAAAAACCATACGCATTTCCCATGAGCTTTGCTCCTTATTTTCCTAACCTGCTTATTAGATAAGCGGAAGAATTTTTTCGATATCACTGTGAGGTCTGGGAATTACATGTGTTGCCACCAGCTCACCAAGACCTGCCGCTCTTACGCTGCCTGCTTCAACCGCTGCCTTTACAGCAGCTACATCACCGCGAACCATTACGGTTACCAGTCCGGAACCGATCTTTTCTGTTCCGATTAACGTAACTTCTGCTGCTTTAATCATGGCATCAGCTGCTTCAATGGCTGCTGTAAGTCCTCTTGTTTCTATCATTCCCAATGATAATTGTGCCATCTTTTCTCCTCCTGTTTGAAAATGTTTATTTTAAAAATTTTATTTTTTGTCCATGCCGCTTAATTTCAGCATTTTTTCGGTATCTTCCTCCGGGCTTGCAATCTCATGCATTGCTACCACTCCGGCAAGCTGGCTTGCTCTTGCATTTGCCGCATCAAGTGCAGCTCTTACATCTGATATGGAACCCCTGAACTTAATCATAACAATGAGAGGTACTGGAAGCGCATCTGCATTTGCCGGTTTATTCTTATCAAAATTTTCAATGGTAACATTTGCTGCCTTACAGCCCGCATCTGCCGCTGCAAATGCGGTAGCCAATCCAAATACTTCTATAATTCCTACTGCCTTTCCCATATCCATCTCCCGGAAATTTCAAATTTCTACTTGTTAATGATCGCTATTTTTAATCCTTCCATTTTCAAATTGGTCCGATGTGCCTCATTGATCTGATCAAGCGGAAACTCATGGGTAACAAGCTTCTCAATAGGAAGTCCTATTCCCTTTGCTCTCTTTAAGAAATCAAAAGTGGTTCCGTAATCTCTTAATGTGTACACCCATGATCCTACGATGGTAAGCTCTTTGGAACAGATATCAAGGTGAGGATTAATAGTTGCGTCTCCGTTGTTAATGAAAAAGCCCAACTCACATAATCCGCCGCCGCTTCGCACAAATTTGTAAATATTGGAATGTGCTGCGGGAGATCCTGTACACTGGAAAGCGAAATCCGCCGGATGTCCGCCGAAGGCATCCTCCACTGCCTTAGAAAGAGCCTCAATTCCTTTGTGCTCCTTAAAGCTGACTGACTTATCAGCGCCCATTTCTCTGGCAAAATCAAGTCTCTTCTGTTCTCCGTCCACCGCAACAATATTTTCAATACCCATGGTACGTAACACTGCAATACAGATCAGTCCGATAGGACCACAGCCCTGAACCACCACACTGCTGTTAAATCTCAGTATTCCCGTTGACTTGGCTCTCTCTACTGCATGAACCAAAACCGCACAGGGCTCAATCAGAATACGGGATGTCAAATCCAAATCGCTTACATTAAATACGGTAGAGCCTTCTCTAATTAATATGTAGTCGGAAAACCATCCATTCAGATGAATATCATCATCAGGAAGTAATCCGTAGACATCCGCACCCCCCACATTCTGCTTATTTAAGTCAAACATGGTAATATCCGGATTGTCCTTGAAGATCATACAGGTAACAACCTTATCCCCTACTTTTAAGGGCTTTCCGGCACTGTCTGTCTTCACATTCTTACCCATCTTAACGATTTCTCCTGTTCCCTCGTGCCCTAACGCAACAGGGATCAGGTTAAAGGGATCCTTCTTAAACTCATGGGCATCCGTTCCGCAGATACCGCATCCCTCTACCTTTACCAGAATATCTCCGTCTCCAACAGGAGGAATGGGGAATTCCTTGATTTCATATTTCTCAAGTGCGGTAAGCATTGCCACTCTTGCAGTTTTCGGAATTTCACGTCCGCTGCTTGTCTCTTTTGCTTCCGGCTGCTCCAGCATGCTTTGAAGAACCTGCTTTACCACCGCTTCTACATCCACTGTGTTTATATTTGCCATAACTGCCTCCTTCTTTTAATTCTACTCTGCCTTCATACCCATTAACGGATACATAAGCTGTCAGACATAACGCAGCGTCTTCTCTTGGTAAATGCGCTTGCACTGGTAAGTCCTTCTCCCGTTCTGCTGGCGATTGTAAAGGTACAATACCCTTCACCGCCAAAACCCAGTGCCGCATAAGAAGGTGCATTCTTTACAAGAATTGCCGTATCAATTGCCTTGGCATATTTCGTAATGTTATCAACATTCTTAGAGTGAATATGTGCCGAATGGCGGTTGCCATGCTCAAGCCATACTGCCTTTTCTACCGCATCATCAAAATCCCTTGCTCTTACCATACCTAAGATAGGCATCATCAGCTCCTCCGAAATAAGCGGATGCTCCTTCTCGCCTTCGAATACAATGCATCTGATATTATCCGGTACCGTTATCCCGATCATGGCAAGCAGCGCCTTTGCGCTTCTTCCTACACATTTTCTGTTAAGTCCCTTGGGAGTAAGAACGGTGGCTGTCAGCTTATCCTGCTCTTCCTTGCTGATCTTATAACATCCCTGCTCACTGATCATATAATGCATCAGTTCATCTGCAACAGAGTCCACAGCAACGATTTCCTTTTCTGCAATACAGGGCAGGTTATTATCAAAGGTGCATCCGTTCACGATGTCCTCCGCCGCCTTTCTCACGTCAGCTGTCTCATCTACCAGCGCCGGGGGATTTCCGGCCCCTGCTCCGATGCCTCTCTTCCCGGAAGAAAGCACTGCGGTTACCACTCCCGGTCCTCCTGTTGCAACCAGCAGCGAAATATCCTTATGCTTCATCATAATATTGCTGCTTTCCAAGGTCGGCTTTTCTACCGTACAGGCGATTATCTCCGGTCCGCCAGCCTCTCTGGATGCCTCATTAAGCATATTAATTGCAAAGATAGAGGTTTTAATTGCTGCAGGATGAGGATTAAATACAACCGTATTTCCTCCTGCAAGCATTCCCATGGTATTGCAGATAATTGTCTCCGACGGGTTCGTACAGGGTGTTATAGCACCGATCACACCGAAGGGCCCCATTTCTATCAAGGTAAGTCCTCTGTCTCCCGACCACGCTGTGGTTGTAATATCTTCTGTTCCCGGCGTTTTTTCAGCCACCAGATGATGCTTTAAAATCTTGTGGCCTACATTTCCCATTCCGGTCTCCTGCACGCCCATGCGCGCAAGAACTTCAGCATTTTCTTTCGTCTTTTTTCTGATGAGAGTTATGATCTTCTCCCTTTGATCCATGGACAGGGCGTGTACCCGCTTTTGTGCCTTCCTTGCAGCTTCAATGGCCTCGTTCATATCCTTAAACACACCTGCGCTTCCGGTTACATCAGCCTCTATCTTAAGCTTGGCAACAACCTCTTTTACCACGTCCTGTACCATCTGTTCACTTACAGACACCTTAACACCTCCCCTAATACATCCTTTCCGTAAGCTGCAAGATAAGTATCCTGTTCTAAACTGCCGCCGCTTACGCCTAATGCTCCTATTATTTTTCCGTGATCCTCAAGCACCTCTCCGCCGCCGAAAATCACGATCTTCCCCTGATTGGTATGCTGGATGCCATACAGCTCCTGCCCCGGTCCTGAAAGGCCTGCAAGCTTCGCTGTTGACATTTTAAGTCCTGCGGAGGTATAGGCCTTATTCAGTGCAATATCATAACTTGCTATGTAAGCATCATCCATGCAGTGAACAGCTACCGGCCTTGCCGCCTTATCAGCCACCGCAATCACCACCGAAACTCCCATACTCTCTGCTTTTTGTTCTACCTTTTCTATGAGGGCACAGGCAAGCCTGAGGGTCATATTACTGTTTCCCGTCTGTCGGATCACCTGCTCCACTACCTGACAAATTTGCTGTTCATTCATAGCAGCATCCATGTCCTTCCTACATTCCAAGCTGTTCCATGACCTTCTTTGTGATGGAAGCAACCACATCTGCGTCTACACCTGCTGCGCCCTTACTGCCGCCTGAACAGGATCCGCAGGAATGGCAGCTTGCCTTACCTGCCTGCTTATTGGGGCAAAGATCAGCAGGATGCTTTCCGGTCATGCCCATCTTTCTTCTGATATCATAAAGACGCTCCACTTGTTCCTGTGACAGCTCCTGAGGGCCGCCCAGCACCTTTGACTGATATAACAGACGGGCATAAAACTCAAGGGATTCCATCTTATAATAAGCATTCAGAAGAGAGTCGGAATATGCCAGTGCACCATGATTTTCAAGCAGTACCGCATCAAAATACTGAAGATATTGAGATACTGCATCAGGAATTTCCTCCGTGGAAGGAGTGCCGTACTTTGCTATCGGAACACATCCTAAGGAAATAACTGCCTCAGGCATAATGGGCTGTGTCAAAGGAATTCCTGCAATGGCAAAGCTGGTAGCATAAAGAGGATGTGCATGCACAACTGCCTGTACATCAGGTCTTTCCTTGTAAACTCTCATATGCATCTTAATTTCCGAAGAAGGCCTAAATCCCTTGTTGGCCTGAATCACCTTGCCTTCCGCATCTACCTTACAGATATACTCAGGCGTCATGAAGCCTTTGCTCACTCCGGTAGGTGTACACAGGAACTCATTGTCATTCAGCTTTACGGAAAAATTACCGTCATTTGCTGCTACCATGCCTCTGTTATACACTCTCTTACCAATTTCACACATTTCTTTCTTTACTTCGTATTCATTTAACATAGCTCGCTTCTCCTCCTTGGCTATTTATATGTTCCAAATTTGGTTTTGTGTTGTTTGTATTTCTACAATACCACTCAATACAACACATGTCAACTTGTTTTTATGTTGTTTTAGTTCAGCCATGAAATAATGACAAATGGGCACGGGTGCTTGCACACAGGGCACATTTTGCTCATTATTTCATGAGTTGTGCGCCGTTTTATGAGCAAAGTTAGCTGCAAAGCAGCGGGAAAGCACCGCAGGTGCGACTTTGCGAATGGCGCACGCTGAACTGTTGTGCGTCGGTGGAATGGCGCACGCTGAACTGCCACCACCTTTTACTCCCTCTCCCAGGGCATCACATCCCCTTCTTCCCTCAAATACTCCAAAATCTCCGCAATGCCTTCCTGCCTTGTGGAATCCACAAAAAATATTTTCTTACACCCCGCCAGCTTAAGCCATCTTTCTGCTCTCTTCGGATCGGCCTTTTCTTCGTGTATCTTGGTCACAATTCCCACTACCTCCCTGTTGACCATGCCTGTTATGTTGGGAGAATATAGGGAATAGGGCTCCGTAGCAGAAAGCAAAAGTCCCACCACATCCGCCTCATAAGCGTAAAGAGCAAGTGCATAGCCTAAATGCTTGGTTTGAATGTATTCTCCGGGCGTATCAATAATCACATCAAAGTAGTTGACGTACTGTGTCTTATGGTAACAAATGTGTTCGCCCTTTAATGCCTGCGTTAATGTGGTTTTCCCACATTCACTGCGTCCCATCAAAATTATTTTTTTCATTTTTGCACCTACGCACCAATCAGCAGTGTCAAGTCTTAGTCATATCACACACGGCAAAGCCCATCTTCTGACTGGTGTAGTCCAACACCGCTCTCAGGGAGGCTTCCACCTCCGATACCGTACCCGTAATAATCAGGGTACCGCTGAACCTGTCTACAAATCCCAATTCCACGCCGGCTGCCTTCATTGCAATATCCGCTGCGATTACCGCCGTCTCCGCCGGGCTGATGGTAAGTATCCCGATAGCTGATTTGGAATAATCCACGCTGGGATCAAGTCCAAGCTTTTCATATAAAACCTGGTCGGGATTGGCAATTAAATGGGCTATGGTAATCTGCTTACCCGGCACCAGTTCCTGTACAATTCTCGTTTTTCCTTCTGTAGATAAGTGATCCTGCATACCCAAAAACCTCTCTCCTTCCTAGCCTCCGATCTGACATGCAAGCCCGGAAGCCCTCTGTGCCGCCTGAAGCAGCCTTTCCATATGTTTCTGATCGGGAGGTAAAATATCCTTCATCAAGTATTCTCTCCCCAGCCCTTCATATTTGTCCTGCCCCAGTCGGTGATAAGGAAGCAGATGAAGCTTCTCCACGCCTCCCAGCGCTCCCGCAAAAGCCGCAATATCCTCGATTTCCTTAACGGTATCATTGAAGGTCGGGATAACGGGAACCCGGATGCTTAATCTGGTCTTTTTGCTGTGCGCTATCTTCGCTGCATTTTCCAACATCAGCTCATTGGACTTTCCGGTAAATTCCTTATGTTTAGCCGGGTTCATATGCTTAATATCAAGCAAATACTGATCTAGATACGGGAGAATGCTGTCTATCACCTGATAGTCTGCACAGCCCATGCTTTCCAGTGCCGTATTAATTCCTCTTTCCTTGGCCGCCCGAAGCAAATCTCTTGCAAATTCCGGCTGACATAAGCTCTCTCCCCCGGAAAGAGTAAGACCTCCCCCGGACCTGTAATAATAGGGCCGATCCTTTTCTACCGTTTCCATGACTTCCTGCACGGTAACATCCCTTCCGATTACCTTGGGCTCCCCCTGCACGGTCATAGTCTGTATGGTATATTCCTGGGATTCCGGATTGCAGCACCATCTGCAGCGGAGCACGCAGCCCTTTAAAAATACGATGGTTCTGATCCCATCCCCGTCATGGATGGAATACCTCTGAATGTCAAAGATACGGCCTTTTGTCTGCAAATAGCTTTCCATATCCTTTCCTTTCTGTTATTGTTCAAAGCCCTGCTGTGTACGATTGATAATATCATCCTGCAGGGAACGCGACAGTGTGGTAAACAGTGCACTGTAGCCCGCAACCCGCACTACCAGATGTTTGTACTTCTCAGGATTCTTCTGTGCATCCAGTAAGGTTTCTCTGCTGACTACATTAAACTGCATGTGGCTTCCCTTCTGATCAAAATAACTGCGGATTAAAGCCACAAATTTTTCAAGTCCTTCCCTGCCGCTTAATGCCGACGGATGGAACTTCTGATTAAAAAGGGTTCCGTTGGAAGCTATGTAATGATCCAGTCTTGCTACGGAGTTGGCAGCTGCGGTAGGTCCGTTTACATCCTTTCCCGCAGAAGGAGATACCCCGTCTGCAATGGGTGTTCCCGCAAGTCTTCCGTCAGGCGTCGCACCGGTCTGCGCTCCCAAAGGCACGTTAGCCGATACGGGATACAGTCCTGCCTGGAACTGTCCGCCTCTTGGATTGCGGTATTCCTGCAAAGGCTTGGTATAGGTATAAGCAACATCTCTGGCAAAGCTGTCCACCTCCGGGATATCATTTCCGTACTTAGGCACCTCTGCAATCAGCTTCAAAAGCCGTTCGCCCTTTTCCTGTACCTCCGGCATCACTGCGGTTTCCGCAACCGTCTTCATAATGGCCGCAATTTCCTTTTCGCCTACCTGCTTTCCGCTTTCCTTAAGTCCCACCGCTATCCGGGTAGTCATATCCTGAAGCATATCCCCGGTAAGTCCCTTTCCGTAATTGACGGCAAGAGCTTCCTTAAAATCCTTCAGGGTTGCTTTGTGTTCCTCAAATACAAGTGTTTTGATTGCATACAGGGAATCTGCCATATTGGCTACTCCAAAGCCCTGCGGGCCCGTAAAGTTATAAACGGCGCCGCCCTCCTGCACGGACAGTCCCCTTTCCATACAGTTGTCGATCATGCTGGAAAGGAACGGCAGCGGGCATCTTCTTGCATGGGCTACATCTATGGCATTGTCCGCATTTACAAGAAGCTTAATCATATAGTTCATCTGCGTCTTGTATGCGTCATAGAACTCTTCAAACTCCTGCATTTCCTCTATAGGCTTGGTAAGCGGCCCAATCTGAACCCCTTTATCCTTCCCTTGTGAAAACACAAGTTCCAAAGGGCGGCACATATTGAAGAATGCCGCATCATGCCAGCCTTCCGTCTTGCCGGCCTTTTGAGGCTCTACGCAGCCGATAATGTTGTATTCTCTTGCATCCTCCAGAGACAATCCTCTGCTTTGCAGAGCGGGAATAATCACCTCGTCATTGTAATACGCCGGAAGTCCCACGCCGGTTCTGGTAAGCTCAGCAGCCTTGATCAAAAACTCATGAGGCGTACCGTTCCACACTCTGACAGAGAAGGAAGGCTGAGGCAGCTGCACATGCATGGAAGCCTGTATGGTCATGAAGGAAAGATCATTGGTCACATCAACGCCATCCTTGTTCTGCCCTCCGGCGATCAAATTCTGGAACAGGCTGTAGCCTGCAAAGCCCTCCGCCGAAGCCGCATCCCTGCACTTATTCAAATCATTCAGCTTCACCCAGATACAGTCGATTAACTCCTGGGCAAACTCACCTGTTAAGCTTCCATTTTTGATGTCCTTCTCATAATAAGGATACATATATTGATCAAAGCGTCCCGGTGAAATGGAATGGCCGCTTGATTCGATCTGTAACAGCTGCTGCACAAACCAGAAGGACTGGCACGCCTGATAAAAGGTCTGTGCTCCTTTAGCCGGTACTTTCGCACAGTTATCCGCAATCTGAAGAAGCTCGCCCTTTCTCCTTGCATCCCTGCATGAAGCCGCCTCCTTCCCGGCAAGCTCTGCGTACCGCCCGGCATAGGCGATAGCTGCATTGCAGCTGATAATCACTGCCTGCAGAAATCTGGATTTGGTAATATAATTCCCATCTCCCGGATCACACCTGTCAAGTTCATCCTGAGCCTCCTTGCGAATTCCCTCAAAACCGACAGCCAACACCTTTTCATATTGAACCGTTACATGTCCTACCCCGTTGTAAAAATAATTTCCGGGAGTAAACATATTATGTTCTATGGCAAGACGCGTTTCTGGCTCCATATAGGCAGAAGCAAGCTCACTGGTGGTCTTTCCTTTCCAGTAACGGTCCGCCTCCGCTATGATCTTTTTGGATTCTTCCGATATGTAAAAGGGATCCGCACTTCTGTCTGCCACCGTGTCAAACTCCGCTTCCAGCCACTCATAAGAAAATTCCGGATAGGTCTGACAGCCTCTGGGCGCAAGAGTAGTGCTTCCCACAATCAATTCATCCTCTCTGATAATAATAGGAATGTTCTCTAAAATATGCTCAAACGCCTTAGCTCTTCTGATAATGATGGGCTGATCCTCCGTCATCTTGTAGGATTCAGTGATCAGCTTAGCCCTTGCAGATTCAATTTCAGGCATCTTAGCATATAAGTTTTCAATCAATCTGGTTATTCTGTCCGTTTTGGGATAGTCTTTGATTTCATATTTATATAAGCCCATGAAAATACTCCTTTCGGCACATTCTTAACGGTTGCCTTTAATTATATATGCTCGCTGCCGAAAAGTCAACAAATCCAACACTATTTTTGTTGTTTTTGTTTAGTTTTTGTGTTATTCTCTTGTTGTGAATACTTGTTTTTGCAAAAGGAGTTATTATGATTCAGATGGAATTTGACATTCATACACACAGCATTGCCAGCGGACACTATACCACCGACACGGTAACAGATCTGGTAAAGGCTGCTTCAAAGAATAATTTAAAGCTTTTGGGAATCAGTGAGCATGGTCCTGCCATCCCCCATTCCTGCAGTGCCAATTATTTCAGAAATCTTGCTTTTGCACCGTCTATGCGATTGGGTATCCGGGTATTATACGGAGCGGAGGTTAATATTCTGGATTATGAGGGCAGACTGGATTTGGATAATCAGATTATGGAAAAGCTGGATTACTGCATTGCAGGTATGCATGTGCCCTGTATCAAGCCGGGAACTATGGAAGAAAATACCAACGCCTGTATACAGGCAATGAAAAATCCTTATATAAAGGTATTGGCTCACCCGGATGACGTAAAATATCCGGTAGACTACCGAAAGCTGATGGAATCTGCTATGGAAAACCATGTTTTTCTGGAAATTAATAACAGCTCCCTTGCACCGGACGGTTACCGGGGAGCCGTAAAAGAAAACGATCTGCGTATTTTAAAGCTTTGCAGGGAATATGACTATCCTGTGCTGCTCTCCAGCGACAGCCACGGAGGAAAAAATGTAGGAAACTTTTCCTATGCCCTTGACCTGATCCGGGAGGCCGGGTTTCCCACCGAATTAATTTTAAACAGATCGGCAGCAGATCTGCTTCGTTTATTAGGGCTGTAAATAATTTTGACAAAAGATTCTTGCGATCTCTTCCACCGGCTCCTGCTCCTTACTCAGAAGCCACACAATCACAGTGTTATATAATGCGCCTATGTACATATATAATTGATATCTTGTGACCGAATGAACCTTCATTACCCCGGCAACCGACTCGTGAAACTGATTTAATTCTTCTAACACGGTTATGCCAAATCCCGAGCAGTACAAATCAATCACATATTTCTCATATCTCTTAAAATATTGAAAGCTTCTCAAAACATTTTGATAGGAATAATACTCCTCAAGATCGTAATCAGCTTCCTTACGAAACTGCTCTAAAATATCTGAAATCAATGTCAGCAGTACATCCTCCTTGGAGGTATAATTACGATAAAAGGATACTCTAGCAACTCCTGCCTTCTTTATAATTTCCGTAACGGTAATCTCCGAAATCGGTTTTCTTTTCATGAGCATAAAAAGTGCATCAACAATGCTGCTTTTTACTCTAATGTTAGCTTCCTTTCTCTTATCCATATCAAAACCTCCCATCGTGATACATCCTATTTGTTTTTGTATCATGTTTCGGCATTGCTCAATTTATTTTAACATGATACATTTGTTTCAGTTTAATATTTTACACAATGGAAATAGTTTGTCAACGAAGGGAAGATCAAAGTGAAAACAGCTATTGTAACAGATACAAACAGCGGATTTACCGTAGAAGAAGGGAAATCACTGAATATTTATGTCCTGCCCATGCCTGTCATCATAGAAAATGACAGCTATCTGGAGGGCGTGGACATCACCCACAAACAGCTTTACGAGGCGATGAGGCTTAATAAAGCCATTTCTTCCTCCCAGCCTTCACCGGGCAGCGTAATGGAATTGTGGGATTCTGTTTTTGAAGACGGATATGATGAAATTGTTTACATTCCCATGTCAAGCGGTCTGAGCGGTTCCTGTCAGAACGCAATCCAATTTGCCCTGAATTATAAGGGAAAGGTTCAGGTAGTCGACAATCATCGTATATCCGTAACGTTAAAGGAATCCGTTAAAGATGCTCAATCTATGGCAGCAAAGGGATGCTCCGCTGCCGATATTAAAGCACGTCTGGAAGAAAATGCATATAACTCCAGCATTTACATTACCGTAAATTCTCTGGAATATCTGAAAAAAAGCGGGCGCGTAACTCCTGCCGGAGCAGCTCTTGCAAATGTCATTAATCTAAAACCCGTATTGACGATTCAGGGGGAACGCCTGGATTCCTATGCCAGGGTCAGAGGAATGAAACAGGCGGAAAGAAAAATGATTGAGGCATTACAAAATGACATTCACAAGCGGTTTTCAGCTATTCCATCCGATCAGCTGCTGATAGGTGCAGCAGGAACCTTTGCAAGCGAGGAAGACGCCGAAAAATGGTATCTTTCCGTAAAAAACGCCTTTCCTGCATGTCAAAGCTATTACCTCCCGCTGTCATGCAGCATTGCTTGTCACGTTGGGATAGATGCCGCCGGTATCGGCATTTGTGTGATTGACCGGTAGCAGAAATTCCTTGCACCTCCCATCCCGCTAATTCTGCATTTTAATCTGTTCACCCTGAATCAGCGGATACCTTATCAGCAGGCTGCTCTCCAAATTCTCCTTATGCATATTAATTGCAGTAATTTGATGATTTTCATAAGTGGTATAGTAATAAATGCCTTTATCCGAGTTACAGCATGATGTGTAGATGGTAATCTCGTATTTCCCATCTCCCAGATCGCAGCAGCCCCTTTGCTGCTCAACAGAACCCAGGATATGAAAGAACTGACTGACACTCTCTGATTCTGAATCTCCGGAAACAGAATTCATCCTTGTAAAAGCTGCTCTCACAAATCGGGACTGGGAGGATAAATCTCCCGGTAATCCCAATGCCCCCATACCACGGCTATAGGTGCGTAATGGCAGCTTATCGCAAAAAGTGTTCCTGGGCTCTTTAGGCGATAAACTCATGTAGTTATTCAGTTGAAACATCTGCTCATTAAAAGGTGGATTATTCGTAAGTACTCCTGTCGGATTGTCATAAACCTTAATTCCGTCCTTCACCGACTCCACCGTTATGGCCTCATCACGATCCGCAATCAGCCAATGGAGCTGGGCCGGAGGCATTTCATTGCTGAAAGGAGCATTGATAAGATTCATTTTATCCAGCAAAAGTCTTGCTTCTCTGACATTGGTGCATTGGCACAGTATCCACGGTATAAACTCAAACTGGGCCACATTATCCTTACCTTGTACAAATTCCTTATAATCTGCATTTCCCACAAAATTAAGGCCGGCCATTCCCAGTCCCTTTTCATTCACCGCATCATAATACAGAGGGTAGTCCTCTGACACATGAGCCATGCCGATTACGGCATAATGGCGTTCCACAATTCCCATTTTACAAAAACAGAAAGGAAAATTGCGGGGAGAAATCACAACCTCCTCACCATAGGAAACTTCGTAATCAAGTGTTCGTCCGAAAAAAAAATCCTTTGTTTTTAAAGTTGCTGCTGTACACATGTTTGTCACCCCTTATTATATTTGTGATTGCCTTCATAAAAAATTCCCGTTATAAGTTATAGTTTAACGCCGATTTTATCCTTTATGCTCCTCCCACAATATTGCATTAATAATTGCACTCATTTCCCGGGCAGATCTTCCGGGATTTTCCTGTGACCACAATTCGGTCACCTTCCAATATCTGTCCCGTCGGACAAATTTTCTTTAAAATATTCTCCCAGCTACACATATACGCCTGAATCGTATCGATTAAAACAGCATCCTTTGAAGGAAAATACCGGTAAAAGGTTCTTCGGCGATATGGGCTTCATCGGCAATGTTTTGAATGGTAATGGAGGCATAATCACGCTTTTCCAATAAGCGAAATAAGGCGTCTGCAATCCATTTAGAGGTTGACTGCTACTGGAAAGCAAATTTTGAAAATGTAATAGACAATCTGACCGAGGATTTCCGTGTAGGGATTGTGGCATACATTCCGATATAATTTGTATGTTTTATTTTTTTATATACTCTTACGCATGGTATTTGCCAACAATTATTTTTTAATAAAAATTTCATGACTTTCCATATTTTTCAAAGTAATTATTTGCCTTTTCTTCTGTTAAAGAAAAATGCCTGACCAGCTTTTCAATAATGGTTTTCCTGCCCTTTCCTTCTTCCAGATTATCATGAATAAATGCTTCAATGCCCATGGCATAACCTTCTGCATAACCTTCTGCTAATCCTTCTGCTAATCCTTCCGCGCGCGCATCCTCTCTGATGTATGCTTTTTCTTCCCATAGCTGCATATACTTCACTCCCATCTTCTCTGATGTTCTGATTTTTTTCACATTTTCATGTATCAATTTGATCTTGCTGCTCTCTGTCTTGTCTGCAACTGTATCCGTCGTCGCAGTAATATACTCCATGAAGTCTAAAAATTCCCAGGAAAACTCCTGTCTGTTAGTGCCTTTCGTATTAATGAATATCCGGATTGCTCCATCCTCAATCTTTAAGTCAGGACACTCCCTGCAAATGCCTTCAAAGGTGTATCTGTACAGCCCTCTCCCAAACAAGTCAAATGGAGCAATCAATATAAAGCAGGTATCATTCAACAGGTTAAAATCCGTGCTTCCCGGCTCCAGTAATGACACATCTAACTGTGCCTGATAATATCGGCTTCGCTTACGCAGGTTTCCTGTATTCTTCTGCTGCATTTCCGTATAATAGATCCTGCTGTCTTTATCCATGCTGACCACGTCCAGACGAACCTGCCGCAGTTGTGACGATACCCTGAGTTCTTTCTCTGTTTCCGGCTTTTCGAGAAGTTCTATCTCGTCCTCAAGCAGAATACTGACAGCTGCTTGGTAAGCCTCCTTGTTTTCCATGGTTTCATCAAATAAAAACCTGTCCAGAAGATTTAAGTCCTCCAGTTTCCTAATTACCTTATTCGTCATGCATTTTCCTCCTTTGTGCAGGAAAACAAACTGCTGCCAAATAAGCTTTGATATCCGGCTGTCAATTCTACATTCATCTTCCTGCCATATTAAGATTGTTGGGTTTTAAAGCAGGATTTCAAGAATGTATAAGAACAGATTGTTCTGTAAGATGCAGCTTTTGCTGCCACACAAGCTTTCGCTCAAAGAAATCTTTTGCTTTACCAAAAATATAACACGATATTATCGATATTTCAACACTTTTTTCAGAGTTTCCACCACTATTCGAGCACTTTCCTATCACACAAGAAAGAACCTGCTTACGACTGCCTTATACCCTACCACAATGGCAAACGGTCCAAATGTTGATGGCCGGATGTGATTTTTTCTTTTTACTCTTTATTGCCCTGCTTTGCAGGCATCACGTTTTGGGTAATATCTTTAATGACTTCACCTGCAATAATCAGACCGACCACCGAAGGCACAAAGGCATTGCTTCCCGGCACCTGACGGCGCTGGGTACATTTTCCTGCTGTTCCGGGCAGACAAAAGCAATTAGTCCGGCAGCTGATTACCATATCATCAACCGGCGTCATTGGCTGCTCTTTGGAATAAACCACCTTCAGATGTTCTCTGGACACATCCACTTTATACTTCCCTATCGTGCTGTGCAAAGCATAAATCTGACGCTTAAGATTGGTCAGACATACCTTGTCGTCATCTATTAAATCCAATGTGCCAATGCCGCTGTGCGCCAGCGCTTCCACCGTATAACCGCCAATACCGAATACCGCTACCCGGGACTTGTACAATTGTTCCATCCCGTCATGTCCCAAAAGTAATTCTGTTCTCGAAAATTGATTTAATATTTTTCTCTACCTGTTTCTCTCTGAAAAATTATTGTAATCATTCTATTCAACCCTATATTTAGTGTCAAGGGATTTTCAAAACCGGACGAAACCCGCTCTGCGGATTTCGCCCGGTGATTTACTGCTTACTTTCTCATCCGGCCTTGTTTTTACGAGACAAAATCTGTCTGCAGCGGCACTTGATTGAGTGCTTCATCACGCGCATAATTCCCCACATTCCAGATTCCACATCCCATGCAAAGCTTCCGGATCGGTACAGATAATCTCCCGGACAGGAGGCTCCGCCTTTCAGCTCCATATCAAATCTGTTTCCAATGCTGATTCCACCCTGCAGCGGAATCACTCTGGAAAGGGAATCTTCCGGCTGTTCTCTCCATAAATGTCCATGCACAGTAAACGATACGTTTCGTGGCTTATCTGCAGGCATCATCGTACGGAAAATCACACGGTCACCGGGATAAGCCTTCCAAATGGGTGTTGCCGGGTCTCCATGAACCTTACTGCTGAACACCTTCCATATTCTCCTATCCCTCTTAAGGCGATTGGCAAACCGTTCGGACCGGTAGTTGTAGCCTTTTTCTCCCGTATCCTCCGCATCCACCGGCTCCTCGCTGTCGGCAGCCGCAGTCTGTATCAGATTGTCGTCTGCATCCAAAAGCCTGATTCCGTTTTGGATAAATAAAACATATTCCCGAAAGCTTTCTATTCCCGGCGCAGTTATCGCTGCCTGTTCTGCATATGGGTTCTTCTTTTTCGTAAAGTTTTCATACCAGCTTGCTCCCGCAGGCTCTACGATAACCGCTCCAAACAATCCGTGATACCTGTGATTACGCATATCCCCGAAGGATTGCAGGATGCAGGCTCCATATTCCCGGTCTGCACGCCAGAGATATCGTTTACTCTCACCAATTCCAACCGTCTGCTCTCTGGAGTTGTATCCCACATTGATCCCCGAATCACAAACCGGATCATACTGTAAAAACTGAGGATTCAAGGAAACTCTCTCCGAAGGCTTATGGGGCATATCCAAAGGTACTTTTGGATATTCATGATAAGGTATCGGGCGGTTTGGATCCCATACATTATGCAAAGTAACCTCCAGCCAGTCACCTACATTTGCCCGCAAAATCAAAGGCTTCGGTTTATATTTTCCGGTCAGCACCAGATCCACGTCCTCTAAGGGAACAAATATCAGTCCGTCCGGATCATGGTCTCCATATCGGTTGTAGGTCAGCTTTGTCTGAACCGCAGCAACCTCATAGCGCCTCACCACATCATCCTTCCCGGGGCACGGCGGCAGCGGCAGGATCATATTCTTTCCTTTGCAAAGCGGTTTCAGGCATTCCTGATATTTATCATAAGCACGGATGATTCCCCACAGTCCCAGCCATGCGTCATCAATTCCTCCGAAATAATACAGATAATCTCCCGCCTGGTAGGCTTCTTTTACATTGAGATTAAATGCTTCCGATAGGCCGATGGTCTGTGAAGCTGCCAAAGGCGACCTGTCGTCTGCCACTTCCTTTTGCCATGACATACCGGTAATGTTAAATACATGCTGTTCTTCGTGTGCTCCGTCTATCAAGCGGATCATCAGTTCATCTCCGGGATAGGTTTCCAGTACGGGAGTTGCCGGATCTCCATGCACAAAGGAACTGAAAATATAAGCAGGGTCCTCATGCCTTTTCAGTCTTTCCCTCATGGGCTCTGCCCGGTAGTTAATTCCCATAACCCCCGGATCATCATGGGAGCCCGGAACCGCAGGAGGATTCAGCGGCTCTCCGTCTTTATCAAAAAGAAATGCAAAATCGTGCACAAACAGGGCAAATTCCCTGAATGACGTACCGTCTCTTCTTTGAATTACCGCATTTGTTCCAAAGGATAATTCCTTTCCGTTCCGTATATCGTGGAAGGTTGCGCCTGCCTCTTCAACGATTAATGCACCAAACACCCCGTGCATCTGATGGGAATTGGCAAACAGGTGGTCATGGAAAAATACAGTCCTGAGCTCCTCATCCGCAAAAAAGCGTTCCACCAATGTCTCGTATTTCCTTGCTCCTGCAATATTGTTCCAACCGTTGGCCGATCCATCCGAAACTATGGTATCAAATTTGATCAGATGTACATGATGTCCTACAATATCCGTTCTGGTTCTAAGCTGAAACGCATTGGCCTCCAGATATTCCGGCAGCAGATTCGTGGTGCGCAGTTCAATACATTCTCCTGCGTTGGCACGGATTACCAGCGGTTCTACCTTAATTTCCTGCTTCTCCACCTTTCGGATATAAGCTTCAAGACCGCCGTGTCGCTCCAGTTCTTCCTTCAGGACGAAAAAACGCCCTTCCGGATCGTGCCAGCCATATTTATTGTACACAATTTTAGCCTGCACAAGCGCAATCTCAAATACCTTAACCTTGTCACATTTATCCGGGGAACAGCATTTTTCACAGCAATCCTCTTCTCCCTTGGTATGGCATGGGCAGGTGTCCGTATACAGAGCGCCGGGAACTGCCTCCTCCACAAAATTTGCTTTTTCCTTAGGGGTAGGCATTACCGTGACATTACCGTCCTTATCCAACACGCCGCAGGGAGACTGACGCGGCATCTCTCCCACCGTTCCGGCGATAAAATTGGGATATCCCGGATGACATGCATCCTTCTTAGGCGGACATTTCCGATCCTTAAGCGGCAAAAGAGGCGGCACTGGTGTCCCATCCGGCAGCTTTCCGGTTCCGTCCTCCAGCCTGTCGTGTATTCTCCATAAGGTCCACATTCCTTCATGGAAATGGGGATATAAATGACAGTGAAAAATCACATCTCCGATTACCCCGTTCCTGCTCCCGGCTCCGTATAAAATATCCAGTGTATAGCATTCCTGGGGACTTATGGTAATAGAATCAATAATTGTGGAAACCGGATTTTCCGCTTCCAACCGCCATTGATGATTGTGAAGATGAAACACATGAGTTTCCTTAATTCCACCGTGAACCAAACGAATTTTGGCCGGATCACCCACATATGCCCTGAGAATAGGAGGTGCCGGATCCCCATACACCCAGGAGCTCATGGATATCTCTTCTCCCGAATCCGCCGGGTCATGAGTCAGCGGCATACGATTTCTCATAGGTTCGGAACGATAGCTGATCGCCGTAGTGGACGAAGGAAGCCCCGTCCTATGATCCATGGGCTGATTTCCATCTTTATCCAAAATCTCCAGTTCATCATGGAAAAAGACTGTATATTCCCGAAAAGCGGGTTTTCCCGGCTGATAAATGTCCGCCATCAGTCCGCTTTCTATTTCTTTTCCCGTTTCCGGGTGAAACCATTTTGCTTCCGAAGGCTCCACAATCACTGCACCGAAAAGTCCATGGATATTCGTGGCCTCCTCACTGCTTCTTGCATCTGCCATATCATGGAACAAAAACACGCCTTCTGTGTCTGCATACCATGTATACAAAATCTCCCCGTCAGTTGTACTGTCGGCATTAAATCCCACACTGCTGCCGTCAGAGGATGCAACGTCATAGGCAAGCCCCTGTACGTGAATGGATAACCTGCGGTTTAGCTTGTTGCGAAAACATATTTTCACAATATCACCAAGGTTTACGCGCAGCACCAGCGGCTGCACTTCCTCGTAGGGCTGCGGCGGCATCTGCTGAAATCTGCGGATTGCTTCTTCCTGAATTCTCTGAGAGTCTTCTCCCAGCACATACAGCAGCCCATCCGGATCATAATCCCCATATTTGTTATATACAATAGGGATCTGTATCGCTTCTATCACGAAAGAACGAATCTTGTTCTTAGAGGGATATTGACACAATTCCATATACCGTCACCTCCCTTTTTCTGTTTCCTGCAAAATCCAAAATAATTGTTGTTTTATTACATATTTTTTCATACTTCTGCATACCATATTATTTTATCTTTCTATAATATATGCAAAATTTGATCATTGGGTAATGGTTTGAAAAGCGGCTGCATGTCCGCTTTTTTGCTGTACATCTGTTGATGTTTTGTCCGTGACTTACTATAATACATAATAAAATGATATGAAAATTATAAAAGAAAAAGGAACGTGAGAATTATGCTATATATTTTCTATATACTGGCCGGTTGGGGTGCCGGTATTGTAACCGGACTTGCCGGTTTATCCGCCGCAGTTGTGATTACCCCTATCCTGGTCAGCTTATGCGGGTGGTCTTCCTATGACGCAGTAACCGTTGCTCTGGCCTCAGATGTGCTGGCCAGTATGCTATCTGCATATACCTATTACAAAAATAATAACATTGATATCAAGCGCGGTGCCCTGGTCACAATAACCGCCTTTATCGGAACGATTATCGGCAGCTACTGCGGCTATTTATTCAGTCAGGCGCAGCCGGACGGACTTGGTTATCTTTCCATGCTGACAACGATTTTTCTGGGCATCAAATTTCTTTTCAAGCCTCTTACCGGCGGAACGGATAAAACCGCAAAGCTATCATCCTCTCTGGAACAGAAGAAGACAATCATTGCAATGCTTTGCGGCTGTATTATCGGATGGGTATGCGGTTTTACCGGCAGCGGCGGCGGAATATTGATGTTATCGGTATTCACCCTTCTGTTACAATACAATCTGAAAATTGCAGTCGGAACCAGCACCATGATCATGACACTTATTGCACTGACCGGAACCGTCAGCCATATATCTTTGGGTGCGGAAATCTTTCCCTTACCGATGGCAATTGTTGTCGTATCATGCCTTCTCGGCGCCATGGCTGCCGCACGCTTCGCAAACAAATGCGAAATTAAGAGACTAAACAAAGTGGTAGGAATTACACTTTCTATTTTAGGTATCATAACAATAGGAATTAAACTATTGCTTTAACCTATGATGGGGAATCTTTCTTTTATTCCAATACTACCTTGCTGAGCCAGAGGGCAGAATCTTCTTCATAATCTTCCCCTTCAGGATAAATAACGGCAACGCTTCCGAAGGATGCCTCTCCCATCTTAAGTGCATTGTAATATGTCATTCCATCCAGCGTATACTTTACATACAGATTTCCATAGCTGTCCTTGGAAAATTCCGCACCGTCCGGCAGTCCCTGCTTTACGCCGTCACGCTGAGAATATTCCTCCAAATCCTCCGGCAGCGGAACACCGGCAGCCTCGTATGCATCTGTTCCAAAACGGCTGCACATCACAGTAATCGAATCCTTTGTAAACACTGCATAACTCATGGGCAGTACTTCGTCTGATGTACCGGATTCTACTTCAAAGCCCTCCGGAAGGTAAAAAGTACCTACACCCTCTACCACATATTCCTTTAAGCTTTCCTCTGCTGTCTCCTGTCCCTTTCCACAACCGGCCAACACTGCCACTGCCAGAGAAAATGCTAAAATCAAAGTAACTGCCTTTGAGCTTTTCTTGTTTAATTTCATTTTTCTTCCTCCTCATTATTGTTTTTCAGTACATCAATTTTACCCTTTTTTACCTGTTATTGCAATAAATGATATGATCCTCTTCTGTCAGCTTATGATATAGGGCATAACCACATAGTATTCATGAAAAATTAAAGTCCGAAAATTGAAGAAAACAAGGAATTTGGCATCATACTAAAATTATTGATACCATATAATCCATACAGGTTATTGTATCCGGAATACAAATTTGTCTGATATGACATCAGAGGCATCTGCTGCATCAAAAATCTCTGGTACAAAAGACAGGCATCCTTAGCGGTTTGGTTTTTCTTCTCAGCAGCAGTTTCCAAAGTAGCTGTCATGTCTCCTTCTTCATCAAAAACCAACGTACATTTCTTTACGGAAGGTTCCTTTCCCATAAAGGACTCTTTAAATTCTTCCCCACTGTATTTTTCAAGCGTATGAAAGACTTTTTCCTTCAAGGCTTCGTCCGTGTTCATCCGGCTGAGCACATCTGAAGGTATGTAACAGCTAAACGTATCACTATAACCCCCAACTGTAATTTGAAATCGGTTGTAGATTTCCTGTTTCATACGATTAACCATCTGGTTTTGCAGAATATTTCCAAAGGACTTTCCTGTTTGATAAATATTGCCAATACTCCCATAGGAGCCGATGTTATTTATAGCTGACGCCTGATTTAAAATTCCCATAATCCTTGTATCCATTCTCTTACCTCCGTTCCGACAATTCCCTAAGTCACTCAGAACTGCTATATTTCCTCACTACAAATCCATGCATTGAATTTATTTTTGCAAAAAACTTAAAAACTTCTTCCATTCCTAGCAGCTCTTTAAATCCCCATATTGATAATCCCACTTGTTCAGCCAAACAGTAGGTTATCTGATATTTGGCTTTTTCATGCAATCTATCTCTACTCTGATCACAAAGGTTCTATACTTGCAAATCCAAGTTGGCTCCAACCTGCATCTGTGCTTTTGAATCATTTTTACCTGTATTGTCCTCTTTGATAGTTTCCATGATTTCCTTCATATCCGTATCATACAGATAAATAATACCATCCTTAGAAGCGGCAATTTTATCATTTATGAGTTTCTCTGCCTTGCTTTCGGTTTTCTTTTCTTCTAATGCTTCCTGCAATTCTTCCTTCTTTTTTACTGACTTTTCTTTTGACTTTTCAATCAGATTTTCAGAATTTTCTTTTCGTTCCTCCCGCAATTTATCACTCATGTTTAACATAAAATCATTTCTGACATAAGCGCAGGAAGAATACTTGCCATTTTCATCTATGTAACCATGACGATACACAACCGTCCAGCCACTGGCTTTATGAATACTGTCCAGCAGCTTTGTTGCCGCTTCTACTCCCTGAATCATTTCTTTTGTTTCTTTTTCCTGCTTTGGATCGTTCTGCATCTTTTCCAAAAGCTGGGGATTTATAGTCAGCGTTTTACCGCTTTTAGCTGATGAATGAGTAGTTCCAATATGAAATTCAACACTTGGAGCAAGTTTTTCCAATTTGCTCATATAATCCGTTGTATTTTCCGGGCTTGTATTTTTCCGTACCTCTGTTGCAGACTTTGTTTCCTTTTTCTTAGCTGTTTCCTGCTTTTGTGTCGCATATGTGCTTTCATACACGTTGCTGTAATTGCTTCCGATTCCCGTAACTGCCATAATTGTATCCTCCTTGAAAAATTAATTTGAAATCCGTTTCCAGTTCTTTATAACCTCGTTATTTGCCCGGAGCCTTTGTCTGAAAATCAAAAACATCTTCTCCATAAGCAATATCCAGTTTCTTATCTGCACCTAACGTATACTCTTTCCCTGCAATCGTAAACTTGTGACCAACCTCAAATTCACGCAAAAAACTTTCACTTGTTATATGATTATAATAATTGTCATACTGTGATTTGCTGTGAACCGCTACGCTGTTTTTTCCCTGTGATAAGAATTGTGTCACTTCCTTACCGCCCACGCTCACAGAGAAGAAGCCTGTCTGAATACCTGCTGCCGCCAGCCTGTTTCTTATTTCTTCATTGGAATAACTCATGCTTATAAAAGTAGGGTCTTTTTGTGCCATGCAGTTCCAGAAATTTGCATAATCCGCTGCTTCCTTATCCCATGCTCCAACTCCCGCTGTCAATGCTCCGGCAAGTGAAACTACAGAATGTTCTTTTCCATCCCCACCTGTAAATTTGTAATAGGAATTATTGTCAAAAGTAACCCTGTTATCTGTTACTGACAATTCCTTTGCGCTGTTCTTGCCAAGAGCCGCCTGCAGTTCTTTCGTACTGCATGACATACCATTTCCAAGATGAAAGGTATTTCCCTCCACCCAAAATTCAAAGCCCTTATCTGCACTTTGGTTCATAGCTTCTATAACTTCTTTTGCAGAGTTTTTTCCAACCAGAGTTCCTTTTGATGTATAATTTTTTGAGTTTACAACTATACCTTTGTCATATGTTACTCCAAAAGTATTCTGCTTATTAATTCTTTCTGGCATATTAAGCGGTTTCACTGCCGCTCCATTTCTTTTTGTTTGGATAAACAACTTATTCATTAGGGCATTTCCGGGAAACCAATCCATCTTATTACCATTAATGTTCATACAATCATCCTCCATTCTTGTCAGCTATTTTAATGACAGTTCCTACTTAACTTCTGTTGGGGTGTATACTGTACTATTTTCTTCCTGCTCCCCTGTCTCCACATCTCTGCCCATTTCTTGTTCTTAAAAGATATATGTATCTTCACTAAATTCCTTATTGGTGTCTGTATTCGCATTCCCTATATAGAAAATAGATAATAACACACCGACTACTATGATCAGAGATATAATAAATACTTTCTTGTTTTTCATCATCCACTCCTAAAATTCTGCCCTTTTATCTAGTGCTGAAGCTCTGGTAAATACAAAAAAATGATTTCCGCATCCAGCCAAACCGTGAGTTATCTGCTGTTTGGCTTTTTTCAGACATCCTTACACTCATTTTTTGTCCTCCAGAATTAAATATTTTCTATTACACTGTTGCTGAATGTACTTATTGCATTTTCATACGCTGCAACCACTGGTGCCATAGCCTGTGACTGATTGACAATATAAAGATTGCTTGTATCAGACAATTGCTTTTGTAATGCTTCTGCCATCATCTGCTTTTGATTGTATTGCTCCATCAATAATCTCCGCTTCTCTGCCGCTTCTGCACTAAGCTCCTGATACTGTTTTTTCCTCTTTGCTTTTTCTTCTTGCTCCGCCTTGATTTGGGCTTCAATTTTTGCCCTTACCTCTGGTTTTAAATCCCCGCTTATGTAATGAGTAACTGTACCATCCGGGTGAATCACGATGCCGCAGGAATGGATTTCATGTCCCATTGCGGAAAGCTCTGCCTGATACCTCGGTACCGAATCAAGAAAATACTGTATCTTTTCTTCATAATAAGCTGCTTTTTCTGAATTATTTGCCATTTCCTCCAGAATATTAGGTGCTATCACAATATTTCCGGTTCCAGCTGTTCCAGCTCCTATTGCATCTATGCTATTCTGATCCCTGCCAACGCTCTGAACCATTACATTTCCATATTTACCCTTCAGGTACTCCGTGTACTCTTCTAACCTTGCCGCACCCGTTTCCGCTGCTCCCTGCAAACTTTCTGTAAAGTTTGTACCGCTTACAGTGGTTTTCTGTGTTCTGTTTGCATACTGGTATGCATTGTTCAAAATATTTCCTATACCATTAAAATTCACTATGAACCAGTCTCCTTTCCAATTCCTTAAGTCAGTCAGAATTGCTATGAACGATATCGTACTATATTCTCCCTCATTATGAGTCCAAGCATTACTCCACCTCAATCCATTGTTTAAATAGATTCATCAGTTTGTTTCCGTCTAAAGCCTGTTTATACAAGCCGCCATTCATATAATCACTAATCATTAACTCTACCATGGAAGCCCAATCCTGCTTTCGTGTTTTGAACAGATCCATTGTATTTGACCTTTCAAAATACCCGTTATGCACTGCATTGTCGCTGTAATATTTCAAAGTCTGCCAGCTTCCGAAAGTGCCGCCTGTTCCCTGTCCTGTTGCATCGGCATAATTGCATAAAGCAAACATTTCAATCTCACTTGCGTTTTTAGGATTGATTTCCTTAACATTGATAAGATGTTCTTCAGCCCCCTGCAGGGTTTGCACCGTAACCTTAATGACCGGATTGTCTGCCGAATACTCTTCTGCATATTCCGCTTTCATGCCATACTTCATATTTGTGCCCGGAACATCTAAAAAGCCAATCCCCAATACATTTGTCTCCTTATCTGAATTTTGACTTTCGCTTACTTCAAATGCTTTGGTTGTTCCTGATTTTGCTGTTTTATATGTATTGTTGTACTCTGCTATGTTTCCTGTTCCAATTCCATTAACACTCATCCTTAAATCCTCTATCTTTATAAAATGTTTGCTTCACTTGTACAAAAACTTGATTGATATGCCTCTAACGCTGCTTCTTTTGCTATACTTCTCTGATAAAATTTTCTATCCTCTTCCTGCTCCTGCAACTTCCGCTTTAGGGCACTCTCCTCATTCAGCCTTGCATATTCCTCACGCCTTTTACGCTTTTTTGCCTGCTCCGCTTCAAACTGCCGCTGTTCTTCCTCTGTCGGACCGGATATATTTCCACCACCACTTGAAGCCCTAAAACGTACAATCTCTCCATTTTCATCTAATACTATTAAATAAGAACATATTCTATCAGGCGTCATTGCTGCATCAGTTACAATAAAATTTTCCACTTTCGCCATTATTCTTTCTGCCAAAGCCGGATCATTTTTCATTTTTTCTTCCAATGCAGGCGGTACAACAATAGATTTTTGTCCTCGGATTGACTGTAATCTTGATTGTACATTTGACGAAGTCATAGCTGGCTCTGCCCCGCTTGGTTTCCAATTTAAAACAGACTCATCAACATTATCCTGAAAAAACTTCTCAAATGGGAAATCATTTCTTCCCCATACACCTTGCGGAATATTTGATGCATCCATCGTATGATAATACGCCCCCGGAAACCTCGCCTGCCACATATCCTTGAAACTCATCCCCGTCACATTTATCTGCCCGGATACTTTTTCTGCGGCTTTTGCAGATATGGCATCCTGAAAACTGACTCCTTCACTTTTCTCCGCTGCTTTACTTTGCTGATATACGCTTCCCAAATAATACTCACTTAATTTACCTGTTAATCCAAAATCCATTATTCTGCTCTCCTTTCATTCTGCAACATGACGGATAGTGTAAACACCTTATTATCTACCGACCAGTCCACGCCGCCATGATACTTTTCCGCCGCACTTTTGACATTGGTAAGCCCGATTCCATGCGCTTCCTTATCCTTCTTATCTGTTGCCGGAAATTCCGACTGCCGCTTCCGTATTACGTTTCCGTCAAAACTGTTTTCTATTTCTATAAACAGCATCTTTCCTTTTGAAAAAGAGGACAGCCGGATAAACGCTTCTGCATCCGGTTCCTTCCCCTTCAGCTTCCTGCAGGCTTCGATTGCATTGTCCAGTGCATTACCTAAAATAATCCCTATATCATAGCTTTGAATAAGCAGGGTATCTGGAAACAGAAGCCTGTCTGCATCCATCTGCAGGTCAGGTATCGTCCTTACTGCTTCGTGATACTTCATATTCAGCAGGGTATCCACAACGGTATTCCCTGTCTTAAATTGAAATTCCAGTCTGTCCATTGCCTGATTCAGCTCGCTCAGATAGGCTTGCAGTTCTGTATTTTCCTCTTCACTTTTTCCTGCAGCAAGCTGTATTATCACAGAAAGGGTATTTTTCATGTCATGCTTCATGCTCCGTATACCGGAATAAACACGTTCCATCTCTGACATATGTTCCTGCATACTGCCGATCTGTTTTTCGAGTATAACCCTGCTGCTCTTTTCCCGGTTCAGATAAATCATATCCTGAAACAGCTTTATGCTGTATAGAACCGATAACAGCGATAAAATGAGTATCATCGGAACAATCCATAAAAGCAGCGGATATTCGTCATACAGCAGCTTCATCTGTCCATTTTCCATCGTAACCATAATCATTCTTAATAAAAGGCATATCAGCCATCCGGCAAGTCCCGGTGTAAGGATAAACAGAAGCTCCGTTCTGTTCATGGCATAGTCCTTCTCCTTATAGCTGTTTACTATTTTCCGCAGGGAAAAATATAACAGCAGTATAAACACCACGCACATCAATACCTGCAGTCCATAGGCAGTGAGCTTTATCACCCTCACATAATCATCAGCCTGGGAAAAGTAACCTTTTCCAAAGCACCAGCTCCAGAAATCAAATAATCTATTCCCTAACTGTATAACCATATAAGCCAGGAAAAAACTGATTTCACTCACTGCCATAAATGTGACCGCAAGAAAAACCGTAATGGTATGTACTGCCTTATAAAAGCAAAGCGCCAGCATAAGCAGCATCACAAACAATAATATCTGCTTCCCAAGGATGACTGTGCTTTCATAGCCCGATGGTATCAGCAGATTCAACCCCATCCTTAATATCCCATACGAGGCAGCAACAAATAAGCTGCTCCATTTGAATTTCGGAAATCTGCTTTCTAAAAACGCCCCCAGAAAGTATTGTAAGCAATATCCCTGAAACAGTGCATAAAGCACCTCCAGAACTGCACTTGCCATATCAAACACAGACTCCACCGCCTTTCCGCAGATACCGCATATATTCTTTCACAAACTCATTGTATCTTTCCTTTGCCATGTAAATACTTTCCCCATTGCTCAAACTGATACTGTTGTTACCGTATTCTGTGATATGTGCCATATTTACCAGATATCCTCTGTGGCATCGGTAGAAGCTCCCTCCTAACTGACTCTCCAATTCGGCCATGGCTGCATAGATTTCTATAACCTCCCCCGCGGTATGAATTTCTGCCTTTCTGCCTCTGCTTTCCACATACAAAATATCCCTCTGTTTAAGGGTAATGTTCCTGTTCTTTGTCTTAACGAAAAACTGCTCCTGCCCTCTTTCCTTCCGCTTTTTAGCCTCCTTCACCGCCCGGTCAAATACTTCCATAAATTTGTTTTCTTCTATGGGCTTTAACAGATAATGGAACGCCGCCACGTCAAAGGCTTCAAAGACATAATCCTTAACCCCTGTAACAAAAATAAGTACTGCATCTTCGCTCTGCTTCCGGAGCATTCTGGCGGTTTCAATGCCATTCATTCCCGCCATCTGTATATCAAGGAAGATCACATCATACTGTTTTCCCGTGGCTAACATTTCCTCGCCTGTTCCGTAAACATCCGTATAAAAGCCTGCCTGCTGTTTTTCGATCAGACCTTTTAGCTGCTCCCGGATAATTTTTTCATCATCAACGACTGCTATATTCAATGAACTGCACCTTCATTTCTTTGCAAAGATTTTTATAGACTTTCATTTTGTATATCGGCAGAATTTTTTTATTTTTCTTCTAAATGTAACGAAACCCCTCTGAAATGAAACGAAACTGACAAGAGCTGAAAATTAAGGGTAAAGCTTTCATACTATCATCCGACCATACAATAAAAATGCTTCTGCTAAAAGGTATCATACCCTTCAACAGAAGCATATATTTCCATATTTAGTATATTTCATCGACCAATTGGATCTTACCCGAGCCTAAACAGACTGTGAATGACCAAAGGCTGAATTGTGACCATAATCACAAATGAGTAGACTATAAAAAACAGTACCTCGATTCCATCATTAATTTTATTAGCCTGAAACCTCCTACGCAATTCTTTCCGAATTGGCTTAGACAATAACTTATAAATAAAATATCCTAAACAAGTTCCAACTGTATTTGTTATCAAATCATTTACATCTGTTGCACCTCTGCCAAACATCTGAATGATTTCAATAGCTAGCGAAAAAAGAAAACCTGTTAAAGCAACGCTGCTGATACGGTTATATTTCTTATACAATAAAGGTAGAAAAAATCCTAATGGGAAAAACAAAATAACATTTAACACTGTATCCATTGGTCCACTTATCATATCCAGAAATGGGATCAGCACCATCTTGGGTGAAAACGATTTTAACTTTCCAATGCCTGTCATCGTCAAAATCCCAATAAGGTAATAGCAAAACACAAATATAGTTAAGACATGAAGTGACGTTTGATTTTTTCCAGATTTCTTTAGGCACAAAAAATACAACAAAATTCCCGGAACTACAAAAATATATCCGCTTATTGAACGGATTAAAATATCTGTAATCGACATATTTATTTCCTCTCATGTCTTTCAGTAGTTACAAACTTACCCTTAAATTTATTATACCTTATTGCCGGTTAGGAAAATAGGCAGAAACTATTAAGTTTTTCTTCAGATTTTCCAAAACTTATTTTTCCTATATGCCCGTCTGATTATTCCTTTGTCCATCTTACTATACGTATCAAACTACTAAAAAGAAACATCAAAAAATTCTGCAAACTTCTGGAGATTATCAGCCAAGTATTCCGCATTAAGAACTTTATTTTGTTGCAAAATACTGTTAACAAAAGTTCCCATATTTGATCTGTCTGTATCATTATAACTGCTATTTATCTTTGTATTATCAACACTCTTCTTCCAATTTACCTGTTCTGTCTTTAATTTCTCAAAGGGATTGGGATCAGTTTTATAGGAATTTATCTCCCAATCAATAGCAAATTTGGCTGCTTTTAGTGCAAGCCTATCATCATTTTTCTCAATTGCTTCATCACGCATTGATGAATAAACTTTATATTCTTCCGGAACTATTCTCTGCATAAGCTCCCCTCTGCTTATATAATCGTCAGGAGCACCCACCATTGCCCCCCAGCGAATATCATATGTTACATTCCCCTGAAGGTCTGTCTTTCCGTTTATACCATATTTTGCAATGGTATTCATGGCTTCCATAAAAATACCAGCCTTATCATCTTCAAGGCGGTCTGCCAAATACTTAGCTTTTTCAAGACCAATAGAAATAAGCTCTGTCCGCTCATCTTCTGTAAGATTTCCAACATTATGAGGAATCAGATCACTTCGTATAATTGAATATGCAGCATCTACTATATTTTCATCCGCTCCCCACAGGCTCTTTTCCAACTTGTCATTGGTCTGTATATTAGGAATAATACGATGGAGCTTCTGTGCCGGCTTTAATGACTCCTGAAGAAATTTTACCCTTTCTTCGTAACTTCCGGGTAAATTGACTTCTCCATCCTGCTTAACTGACAAAGCATCTTCACTTAATTTTTTCAATCCCTCTTCTGAAAGCTCTACTGACACTCCATTTGAATTTTCATGAAACAGATTTACTTTTTCACCCTTATTTACTCTGTCCATAAATTTTCGTTCCGATATATCGGAGGCTGCTTCTGCCGCATACACAGCATTTTTGTAGTTGTTTCCAATGCCTATAATGTCCATAATTTTATCCTCCAAATATTCCTTGCATTTTCTGCTTCAGATACTTCTCATCAGAAGCCATTTTCTCAAGTTCCTCACTTGAGAAAAGAACGGAAAATTCTTTTGTGCCTTTGTAAAGCGCCTGTTCCTGCAATTCCCGTTTATGCCTTAACATCAAACCCTGACAGCGAAGCCTTACCAACAGTATAAGAGAAATTCCATTTACTTACAAGGCTCTGTGTCATACTTTTTACATCTGTCCCCTGCATTGTTATGGAATACTCCTTTTCGGCTCTCCCTGCCTTGTCTGCCATTCTTCGCTCAACTGCCTTTTGTTCCTCTGCTTTTTTCTCTGCCCGTTTCTTTTCCAGCTTTTCTGCAGCTTCTTTTTTCTCCTTTGCTTTCCTCTCCGCATTTTCTTTCGCTATTTTTCCATCCGGGTCATTGGTACAACCACTCATGATAGTGATGTTCCCATCATCTCCAATAATATATGTGGCATATGTACAAACAGGACTCCCCGGCATAGTCTTTGTAAAATTGACAAGCGACTTTACGCAATCCGGAATAGCCGCTAAATTTTCCTCCAAATACTTCGCTTTTTCCGGGTCATTCATGCACTTCTGCAAAAATGCACTTGATACGGATACTGTTGTCGGAACCCCCTGCATTGAGGTCGTCCCTGTATTCATATAGCCATATTTGCCCTGCAAATATTTGGAATAATCGTTTACATTATTAAAACCCGTCTTAATCTGCTCCGTTCTGGTTACCCCGGCGGTTGATGTTTTTAATTCCACCGTACTTGTTGCCACATTGCTTTCTTTTGTGCTTGCACTATCCTTTTCACCATCTGCTTTTTTTGCAGAATTTTTGTTATTCGTAGCATAATAAGATGTATAACTACTGTTGTTTATACCTGTAATTGCCATAATCTTACCTCCCATATTGTATTATTTGAAAAACAACTTTTGAACTTTCTCAACAAAATAATCAATAGTCTCTTAAATTTTATTGCATTGAACGGCTTGGATATTTAATTTCCGTCGATGTAAATTCATCTTCTGCCGAAACATTGATATGCCCACTGCTGTCAATGGCATACTCTTTGCCGTAAACAGAAAAGGTATCTCCTTCTTTATATCCGATTTCTATCCAGTTTATGTTGTTCAACTGCTTTATTTCTGCGTCAACATTGATGGTCTTACCGGATTCCTGCAATATATAAGTATGTTTTCCGGCTCCCGCATCTATGGAAAAGAAGCCTGGTGAAATCCCGACTTTCTCACAGGTCGATAAAACTTCCCCCCTACTGTATCCCCACAGACTCTTTCCTTTTGCCAGATACGACAAAATATTCCCTGCCTTTCGCATCTCCCACTTATAATTTATTCCTTTTTGATTTGTATTCTCTGCAAGCAAAGCTTCTGACGTTGCCCATCCGATTCTTCCATTATTGACAGTCCATGCGTATCTGCTGCCGCTGGATGTTGTCCATGAATAATAGCTTTGATTATTCAGAACCAGAGAATTGTTTACAGCACGAATGCCTGACAGAGAGCTTGTGTTAATCTTCGGCACTGCATAATTTGGCACTACCTGACTGCTTCCATTATAATCAAAAGAAATCACACCATACTCCTTAAAATCAGGATTATATCCGCAGGAAACATTCTCTCCAAAATTGATTGCCCCCAGAATAGCGCTTGAATTATTATAGTTTGCAAAATAATAGGATAATTCACTTGCAGATACATTTGCACTTTTGTCTATCAGTGCAGCTATGGATTCCTTTGAAAAACCCCGTGCTGTATCAGAAATACTTAAACTATCTTGATTTTTATTATTTTCTCCCCCAAGCAATATCTGAATTGCTTTTTGATGCGTCATCATCTTTGTTGTTTCTGCATATTTCAACAGCTGGTTTATTCCAGTTACATTTGTCTCTAACTTCATGATTGCTCTCCCCATGCATTTCTTTTTGATCCGTACTCGTAACTTTTACGATATATTCGTTCGCATATAACCTTGCTTTATTAACCGCTTTTCTCTCTGCCCTTTCCCGTACTTTCTTTTCCATTTGCACTTTTCTCTCTGTCCGCTTTTCTGCTATTTTTTCTGCGAATTTCTCTTTTTCTTCACGCATTTTTCTAGCTTTTAAATACCTATCCTCTTCTGATTGATACTTTTTCTGTAATTTACTGGTATTACTATTCCCACTGCCTGCATTTGCTGTCCTCATACCTCCACAAGAAGATTGCCTATTGCCATTAGCATCATATGTAACAGTTCTTCCTCCAAGCACGACACCATCTCTTTGCGCACACGCATAAACCAATGAATTTGCTGCCGTTTCTCCCGACAAATTCCATTCAATTTTTTTTGCAAATTCCGGATCGTTTGCCATTTTCTTTAAGCAGTCATACGAAAGATTTACAGTAACTTTGCTACTATTGCTTGGTAATACACCACCGTTTGTATTAAAATTTATTTGAGGAAATTTTTTACATAATTTCTCATAATACTCCTGTACCCTGTCCTTACTGTTTGCTGATGCACTTGTCTTTACCTCCGCCGCTGCCTTACTATTCGATTTTTTTGTGGTATCAGCGTAATTTGTTGCATAGTTACTATAATTGTTGGTAATCTCCATTGCCATATCAAACACCTTTCCTTCTGTTATTAAAAATAGTTTCTATTTGTTTTATCGCCAATCTGCATGATTTTTTCATAGGTTTGGCATGAACTGCTCCGTTTTGGGTGTGAAATTTCTGGCATGGTATCAGCTTATCGACGCAGTTTTTCCATTCATCATTACTGTAAGGCTGAACTTCTTCCTGCCGCCCCTATCAGAGATTACAATGTCAATATCGCCCATATACTTCTTTGCACATCTTCGGATATTGGATATTCCAATTCCGTGCAGCTTCCCGTTTTCCTTGCTGCTGACAGGCAGTCCGTTTTCTTCATCTATAACAATTTCTTCCGAAAAATCATTCTCAACCTCTACCAAAAACAAGCTGCCTTTCACATAAGAATGTAAACTTATCTGCTTTTCTCCCTCAGTTTTACAGCACGCTTCTATGGCATTTTCCAGTGCATTATTCAATATAACCGCAATATCATAAACGTCTATCAATATCTTTGGTGGATAGGCAAAATCAACATTAAACTTTATCTGCTTTTTCTCCGCTTCCTGCCCTTTCTGATGAATAATAATATCCGTGATCGGGTTTCCTGTCTGGTATGCGAAGTCCAGTTTTTCTACATTTTCTTCCATTTTTCCGATATAGCTTTCCAGTTCTTTATTCACTGTACCCACAGCATTTTTAACAAGCAGGGAAATACCGGCTAAATGGCTTCTCATATCGTGTTGAAGCCCTCGCATATCTGTATATATATCCTGTATTTCTTCAATCTCTTTCTGCATTTGCCGCACTTGATTTTCCAGTATGGCACGTTTCCCGGTTTCCTCGTTATACTGTACCAATTTTTGAAACAATATGACACTTGCGATAATAATAAAAAGCAGCAATATACAGATAACGGGGATCCAGAATTTTGTTGCCGGGACACTATCATAAATAATTACGGTCATTCCATTTTCAACCGATATAATCATCATTTTTATTGTTATCGAAATACATAATGCGGCAATGCAGGGCAAAATTAAAAAGACATTCTCATGTGTCTGTAACATATAATCTTTTCTAACAAACTTTCTGCTTATCAAAAGCAGATATACGAACAACAGCAAAGCATAAAACAGTACACAATTGATTATTATAACTGCAATAGAAATCGCTTCCCAACTATACAGCTTGTCTAATGTATTTGATGCACTTTTTGCAAGCAGAACATCAAAAGTCTTATTCCATAATCCAGCAAAGGCGATACTAAATACACTGACAATATATTTTACGGTTTCTTTCCCTGCCACAAAACTAAATACAATAAAAAACTGTTTTTGTATATCTTTCTTAAAGAATAAAAACTGCATAAACAACAGGATACAAATATTCAAAATTATTCTGGCAACTTCATTGACAGAAAATCTACTGTTCAATATTTCAAAGATGGCAATCTGAATAAAAAAACAGGCTATGCTCCATGCTGCCAAAACTGTCCTTTTCCTATATTTCCCCTCCAGAAAACTCCATGTATAAATAACACTTAATATACTGTCAATAAAATACATAGAAACTGGAAACAACATTTCAGACATTGACAACTCCTCCATTTTTTACATATTGCATATAAGTCTTGATAAAATCAGAATATTTTTTCCTTGAAAGGAGCAGCTTATCTCCATTTGTGACCTGTATATTATCTGCACTGTAAGCAGAGATTTGTTCCATGTTTACAAGATAGCACCTATGACAACGGTAAAAGGTATCCCTTAACCTGTTCTCAAATTCCTCCATTTTACCGTATATCTCCAATATCTCATTCGTTGTATGGATAATGACTTTTTTGTTACCGCTTTCTATGTAATAAATATCTTTCAACAATATTTTCTGCTGTGTGCCAGAGTTCTTTACCATAATATATTTCTTTGTCTTTTCTCAAAAAGCAGCTGCTTCTCTCCACGCACGCTGAAAAACCTCCGAAAACTTTTCCTCATCAATCGGTTTTACCAGATAATGAAAAGCATTTACATCAAACGCTTCCTCCATGTATTCCCGATAACCTGTGATGAAAATAAGAATACTTTTTACCATTCCCTTTTTCTCCTGTGTCTGCCGAATCTTTTTGGCAAGTTCTAAACCGGACATTTCTTCCATTGCAATATCCAGAAAATAAATTGCAAAGTTTTCCCCTGTCTCTAACATCCCTTTTCCTGATGAAAACTGACATACCTCTGCTTCTGGCTCCTGTTCCTTTATCAATCGGACAATAGCTTCACAAATCGCTCTATCATCATCTACAACTGCAATCTTCATTTCAAATCAAACCTTTCTGACCTTTTTAAATGGCATAAACCATACACTTATTTTATCGACAACTGAAAGTTTCTTTCTGATTTTATGGTGCGAAATACTGCAAAATGGGTGTGAAAATCTCCTTTGTACAAAACGCTAAATTTTTAACAATTTCATCCGATTACATAGCAAAAATGCTTCTTGCTACTCTCGCTACAGTCCTGCAAATCCACCAAATCCTTCCTCGTACGCACTATGCTATCCCAATGACTTTAAACCATTTCTATAATCTTGCATTTCTTTCTCTGTAAATGACTCCATAACCATTTGCAGCTCATTTACTGCGTACTCTCTTTCTTTTGGCAAATACGCCAATATAGGATAAAAATTCGAGCTGGAATTTGCAAATAAATGTGTCCGTATTTGCAGTTTCTTAATAAACTCCTGTAATTCCCGCAGTCTCTCATGTTCTCCTGCCGGAATAAAGGTTCCTCTCTGTGCCATTTCATACAAACGAGTATCAGAAAAAAGTGTCAGTGAATCAACAGAAATAAAATATGGATTTACCTGACTAAATATCCTTGCGCTGTTTACTGCATTTCTATAACCGCCCCCCTTTCCTGCTAATCCTGTCATATACACAAAGTAGTATTCAATTCCTGCTTCATTCAATTTTCTGCACTCTGTCAAAATGTCCTCAGAGGTATACCCCTTGTTTGCCAACAGCAAAGTTTCATCATCGCCACTTTCTGTCCCGATACTAAGTCCATTTACTCCCATTGCCCTTAACTTCTTTAACTGCCATACTTCTTTATTTTTTATGTCCCTTATGCTTGCAAACATAGCAATAGATTGACACTTAATTAAATAGTCCCGTACTGTCAAAATATATGGTTTTAATTTTTCGTAGTTCAATGCAAATGGATTAGCACCTGTTAAAAAAAGCCTTCTTGCATTGGGCTGGTATGATTTAATTTCATCTAAATCCTGTTCAAACTGATTTAGCGAAGACATACAAAAAGTCTCATCTTTGTATAAACTGCAGAAATTGCACTTATTATAAGTACAGCCCGCAGTTAATTGTATAATTGGCGTATCTGCCTCGTATGGCGGACGCCATGTTCTTCCAGTAAACTTCAACTGATCACCTCATATCTATAAATGCGGAAGATGTGTTCGATAATTCCTCAATTCTTCTTCCGAAACACTCCCGATTATTTTATTTAACACAGATAAGATATCTTCTTTATCTTGCGGTAAATCTCCCTGTAACTGCACGGCATTAGATGCTCCAAGTGCAGCAAATTCCGTAGGAATCTGCAAACCTTCTACAAGTGTTTTTATCTCCCTGTATTTTTCGTGTTCGCTTTCTTCTTTCCAATTTCCGCTTTTTATTTCCCGATATAACTCAGAATCAGGGTATATTGTAAGCATATTGGCACCTACTAACTTTGGATGCAGCTTATTACACACCTCCGCCGTAACTTTTGCGCCATGTTCCCCCCTGCCTTCTCCTGATATGCCTACAAGATAAAAAAATTTATATTCTATTCCAGCTCGGTCTAAGCGTGTGCATTGTTCAATTATGTCATTTGAAGTATATCCTTTGTTCATAAATGACAATGCTTCATCATCTGCTGTTTCCATCCCTATGGTTAGCCCATCAAATCCTGCCTTCCTTAATTCAGCTAACTGTTCGTCAGATTTTAAGGTAATATCCGTTATTCTTGCAAAACAGCCAATGGATTGATTCATTGACAAATACTTGTGTATAAGTGAGGCTATCTCCATCAATTTCTCGTATTGCAGCACAAACGGATTTGCTCCCGTCAAAAATATACGTTTCAGCTTATAGCCCTTCCATAGCCTGAATATCCTGCCTGCTTCTTTCAAATCAGCTTCAATATTCTCAATTGGTGACATTCTGAATTGAAATGGAAGATCATCATAAAGCGTGCAGAATTTACATTTATGATGCGTACATCCCGCTGTTACTTCCAAGAGCAAAGATGACGCTTCATAAGGCGGACGCCAAATTGTACCTGTATAATGCATATCTCAATCTCTCCTTTACTATTTATACACCAATTATATATTTGTACTTTATTTTTACAAGTACTGTACTTTTTTGTAGTACAACTATTTTATCTGTACATTGATTTATGAATTTTCATGTGATAAAATACATGTTCAAAGGAGATGATAATTTTGAAAAAGAGCATACAATCTATTCAGCGTTGTACTACTGTTTCAACTTTGCAAAAAATTTTAGGTGGTAAATGGAAAATTGAAATTCTCTATTATATTGCCTTTCAAGATATTCACCGATTTGGCGAATTACGACGTCATATAGGCGATATTACCGAATCCAGCCTTACAAAACAATTAAGAGAACTGGAGGCAGACGGATTTATTTCCCGTTATGACTTCAAGGAAGTACCTCCTCGTGTTGAATATAACCTTACTGATTTAGGGCAGAGTTTTATTCCCGTCTTAGAATATATGAAAAAATGGGGAGAAATGTACTTACATCTATAATCCTACCCTGTCATTACAAAAACTAACCAATATGTATATTTATAAAAACCAGTAGCATCAAATATGGTGCTACTGGTTTTCTTAATATTTATTCTCTATGTTCTTTTATATTTTGATTGCACACAAACTTAGGTATTGATATAACTTCTTTTCCTGACTTATTTATCAAAGCAATTTTCATATCTTAGCATCAAAAATTCCTACGTTCATACCTATCCATGCGTTTTGATTCTCTCCATAACCTCTTGGCTACAGCAATCTCCATTATATCAATCGTATGTACTACAAATCAGAATATATTTATATGCTATAGTCAAATCTGCTTCCATTTTCAGACGTTTTTTCTGCCTTTACATTTTCCCAATCCACTGCTCTTATCTTTTCAATCAGTTCCTCCATGCTGTCTGCCCAAACAGCAGTCCTTTTGGTATCTGCGCTGCTTTTTGCGTAGTTTTGAAGCTCTTTCTCAGTTTTCTTATCCGCAGCCTTTTTCTCGTCACGTTTTTCTTCTCTGGCTTCCTCAATGCGTTCTTTCTGTTTCGCACTTGATTTCTCTAATTCTGCGAAGAAGCTTGTCGTGCCATCATCATTGAAAGCAATGCCGATTTTGGTTATTTCAGTGTCTGCTAAACCTTCCTTCCCAAAAGCACGTTCAAATCCATACTTTTGATTGATCTCCTCGGACATACGAACAGCACCATCAATCCCTTGCATTTTCTGCTTCAGATACTTTTCATCAGAAGCCATTTTCTCAAGCTCCTCACTTGAGAAAAGAACGGAAAATTCTTTTGTGCCTTTGGAAAGAGCCTCCCTGGCTTCCTCTGCATTCTTAAAATCTGCCACCATGAAATCCATGTCACCGTATGTATTCTGTAATTTTTCCAAAATTCTCTCTGCTGCCTTTGAAAGCTGTGGCTGTCTGACTTCACTTTCCTGCTTCTTTATCCCTGTTTCTTTTACCTTGCTGCTGTTTTCTTTCTTTATCGCATTCTGTGTAGCATAACCACTGTATAAACTGTTATTTACTGTCATTGACATATCATTCTTCCTCCTTAAAATTGAATAAACATTATTATAAAAGCCTTGCCCAATAATCCGCCATATTTTGTATTGCTGACGCATTTCTTGCATTCAGCATTGTCAATACATTATCATTCCTGCCGCCTCCGGAGGCATAGCCTACCAACGTATTTTTCAGGCTTTCAAAAATGCTGTCCACGCTCCCCTGTTTCTGAATCAATTTATCAAAAAGAACCTGGTATGCTTTATTATTTTCCTGTTCCTGTTCTGCAGTATGTTTTACTCTCCCTATCTCCGCACTGGCCTTCGTATCCTCCTGTGTTTTCCTTACAACCGCACTTACATTTATTGCATTCGGAGCGGATATAACTGCCATACTTTCATCACGTAAATCATAAATGCTTTTATGCATCTCAACCTGACCACAATTATAGCTTTCATACTGTTTTATCATTTCCTTAAAAGAAGCTCTTATTTCTTCCGGCACATACTTATCTGCAAAATAATTAAGGGCATTTACAGAAGAGATCAACTCCAGCTTTGCCGCTTCATGGGACATTTCGGTTGAATAATTCTTATTCAGTCCGCTTCCGTTTATGCTTTCCATACCGGAAGTAATATCTTTCAACGTTTCTTCCATGTCACGCACTTCTTCATCACTTAAATTATTATAAAAACCATTGTTATATAAATTTTTGCTCAGGACAAGATATTGTTTCTTGAAGTCCCCTGTTCCATTAAAAGCATTTCCGCCTTCTTCTGCTCTTAATGCCTCTCTTGCTGCTATTTGCGCCGCCTTGCGCTCTTCCACGCCGGCCATAAATTCCTTCGATTCTACTGAAATTTCAACGGTTGTCCCAAGCATTTCCTGTGCGGTCATCCCTCTGTCTTGTTCAGTCGTATTAACCTGTGCAGCTGCTTTGCTTCTATTCTGCTCAACCCGTTTGTTATAGGCACCTGTAAAAAGCTCTGTTGTTCCTGATGAATTAACGTAAACCATGCATTTTTCCTCCTTGATAAAAATAATTTGAAATCCTTTTCCCGGCATTTTACAATCTCATTATAAATATCGGATATAGCCGCTATGGCTTAAAGTATAATTGCATGAAATACGATTTTTTTGCACGAAATACGATTTCCAACAAAAAAAGAGCATTTCTGCCCTTTTTTATGAATTAAGGAAAAGCTCGGCTGTAAACTTCTGCTTTTCCTGTTTTAGTTTTAAATTTCCATCATACTTCTCAATACTATTCTTCACATTTAAAAGTCCTATTCCCCTGCCTTTTCCCTTTTTTGATACAGGCAATCCATTCCTCCACGTTACCACATTACTACTATTTTCAATTTTTATAACTATCATCTGATGATAAGAACCTATTTTTACATAAATGTGCTTATCTCCCTCCACATTTTCCGCTGCTTCGATGGCATTATCCAGTAAATTTCCAAAAATAGTCGTGGCATCTATCGGTTTAATAAATTCAAGGCTTACATTATCTATTTCTATCTTCAGAGAAATACCTTTCTCTTTCATAAGCATTTCTTTATCAGTAAGCAGTATATTCAATATCGGATTATCTGTGTACCGGGCCGGTATCAGCGGCTTTAACATTTCTCCTATTTCATTTGCGTATTCGACTGCAATGTTCTCCTGATCCACCGTATATAAGTCCTCTATCGCCTTAATATGTTTTTTGACATCATGGAGTATCTGCACAGTTTTGTCATACTTCCTGCTTTGTGCCAGATAATATTCATACTGCAGGTTTGCCTGCTGCTCTAACATTTTTACCTGATTTTCATAATAGCTTTTTTCATCAGCCACTTTTACAAAGTACAATAAATATAAATCTGCCAATACAATACATCCCATATTTATTACGCATAAATAGTTGATCTGCCCCTGAATAAAAACTTCAAGGCTTACCAGCATATTGATCAAACTATATCCCAGCATAATGGCATAAATCATATATTGTGTTTTTGAATATGCCATGTTATTTTTTTTCGTCAATCTGCCTATTACTATATAATAGAAAAATATAACTACTATTGCCGGGAAAGTAGCTTCTATGCAATTTAACATAATAGTATCAGTATCTTTAACATTTACAATTTGTACAAACCACTGCAAAAAGAACACACCTAATGACTCACAGACTGTTATGCAAAGTAAGAATGCCTCACTCTCAAGCAGGCGGCGTAGCGGCTTATCTATATCTTCATAATACAAAAAACAGGAAGATGCACCCAGCACCACCAACCACACAAAAAAGTTCAACAGTGAATTATTCATCAGATTGATCAAAGATATAAATAAGGTAATGGCAGCTTCGATGAAAGCATATACATATTTCTTTCGGGTGATTCGTTTATACCTGCTGTCCATAAATTGAAACAATATTACAGTAACAGCAAAACACGAAAGAGCATTACACATAACAAGCAAAACTTTATCCATTTCTTCTTCCCCTATGAATTCCTTTGCAAAAACTCATTCAATTTTTCTCTGAATTCCACAATACGCTTTTGGGCTATCGGAAGTTCTTTCCCGTTATCCAGATATACCACAAATCCCTTGATTTTCTCCACATGGCTTAAATTTACCAAATTACCCCTGCTATTAACTACAAATCCATATTGTTCCAGTTCTCCGGCTATTTTTTCAAATACACATTCACACTCATATATTTCATTCTCCAATACAATGGCTGCTTTCCTCTGCCCCTTTATGTATTCAAAATACAGAATATCTTCCAGCTTCAACCTAACCGAAGGATACTTTCTTTTCCGGCTGTCCATCACCTTATAAAATTCTTTCTCTATTACCGTGTTAGAAATACCGCTGAGTGCTTCTGTTATCTGCTTCTGCATCTTGTGGTCATCTAATGGCTTACATAAAAACGAAAACGCATGGGCATCATTAATCGCCTGCATACAGTATTCTTCATAGCCGGTTATGTATATCAGTTTTACATTTGGAAATTTTATTTTTAGCCTTCTGCCTAATTCAATGCCATTAAGACCTTTCATTGCAATATCCAGAATACCAATATCAATTTTCTTAATGCCGCTTAACATTTCGTTCGCAGACAGGAAAGGCTGAATGCTATACTCTATATTCATATTTGCAAAAATTTCATGCAGTAATTTTACTGCATAATCGAGATCTCTCACATCATCATCACAAACAGCAACCTCTATCATATCAACACTCCTTCGGCAGAATATTGTATTTATTTTATCATACCAGTCGATATTGTTCCATTTGTTTGCGCCAATCTTTTCTCTATATACTGTAATACCTGTCCGAATAGTTAAAATTTTTCTAGATCATGCTTTGACTGTACAGCAATTTTTCCTTTTCTTGCATACAGCATATAAGTTATATGATTATTTCATTTTAAGGTTTTAGTATTGAACTTGATATACCGTGTGTTTATAATACATACCACACCAAAATAGCATAAATACAATACAAAAAAGCAAAACATAAAACCACCAAAGACACTAAGTAACAGATTGTGCATGGATATTGGCAGTACGGAATTCACTTTATAATTAACTAAGGGAACTGCTGTCCAAAGTAAAATAAAGGACATTAATACCGGCAGAAACAGCTTTACAAGTAATTGCGTACGAAATAAACTCTTTAACTCGGACTGATTTTTCCCCATGTGAAATAAAAGCCGAATATTCCTTGTTTCCCTTTTCAGATCAACCATCTGTAATAAAGCGAGAATTGAAAAATAGATGACCATAAAAATAACACAGATACCAATTTGCAAAAAGCCCATCCATTGCTGTTGTGCCTGTTCAAAAAAATGAATATCCGGACCTAAAAGAAGGATTCCAAACACAAAGGATGATGCCGAAAAAATCAGGCAGATACTAAAAATGGTATTGATATTTGCGCTTGTCTTTGAACCTGATGTCATTTCGGCAATCCGGTACAGCCTGTTGCCCTGATACAAGGTATCTGCCTGTGACAGTCGCATGGATGACAAAAATGCATACATCCATTTATAAAATGAGAAAACGCACAGCAACATAGGTATTGCTATAATTGAAACTGCGGCAGTCATAACCCTCTCAGGCATAAAGGAAATACCCAACAACAGTACCAGAAAGCTGACAAAATTGATAAAAAGCATCCAACCCCAAAAAGACTTCCTTCCTGCTTCAAGCGGTTGATTGTGTTGTTTTTCACGCATAAGCTGAATAATTTGCAATTTATATATTTTCTGCCTCATAAAAATTATCGACAGCACTTCCAGCAGACAGAAATAAAGAAATGTCTGCAAAATGCTTTTCATTATAATGCCAATTATTGACTGACTTCCTGTCCCCCGCAGTAAAAGATAAAAATATACAGAATAAATACCTGTTCCCAATATCACACCCAAAAACAAGCATACCATACCTATTGCAAACAGCTCACATAAGAATGTCAGCGATAGTTTATCTTTTTCCATTCCCAGCAGCATATAGGTGGCAAATTCTTTTGCACGCTGTTTCACAATGAAAGTATTGATATAGTTTACCAAAAATACCATAACGACCACAATCAACAAAGGTAGTGACATTGTTTGAAAACCTGCCTGTATCTTTCCCCAATTAGCAATGCAATTTGAAATAAAGATGACGGAAATGAGCACAATCATTGAAAAAATATACAGGAGATAATCAAATACAGACCGCTTTGCATTGCGAAGTGCCAATTTAAGATACATAAGGAACACCTCCTGTTATTTTTGCCATGGTATCCAGAATTCTTGTAAAAAAATCCTGCTTGCTCTCCTGTTCCCGTTCCAGAGATGCCTTGATTTCACCATCCTGCATAAATAAGATTTTATCGCAGTAACTGGCAGATAAAGCATCATGTGTAACCATCAGAATTGTTGCGGAATATTCCCGGCTGAGCATAACAAAGGTTTCTAATAGTTGTTTTGCAGAATAGCTGTCTAAGGCACCTGTCGGCTCGTCCGCAAGGATAAGACTTGGGTTTGCCGCAATGGCTCTGACACAAGCACACCTTTGCCGCTGTCCGCCTGAAATTTCATAAGGAAATTTATTCAAAACATCCGATATGTCCAGTCTTTCAGCCAGGTTAAGAATCGTCCTTTTTACGGTTTCTTTCGGTATCTGCTTAATTGTCAAAGCCAACGCAATATTCTCATAAACCGTCAGGGTGTCTAATAAATTGTATTCCTGAAATACAAAACCCAGATGTTCCCGGCGAAAAGATGCTAAATCATTTTCAGATAAACCTGCAATATCCTCTCCATCAATTTCTATCTGTCCGCTGGTGGCTTTGTCTATGGTAGCAACCATATTTAATAACGTAGTTTTGCCTGATCCGGAAGCACCCATGATACCAACAAAGCTTCCTTTGGCTATTTCAAAGCTTACATCCTTAACAGCCACAGTCGAAGTACATTCGGTTTCATATATTTTTTTGACATTCTTTAATTTCAAAACAGTCGGCACATGAGAACTCGTTTTGATTTCCCACTGGTCCTTACCCAGCCAGCTTGTAACAACCTCAAGCAGTACCTGATTAGATTTTTCTTTCAGGTTTTCATCAGATATAAATTCTCCTAACAGCAGTTCATTCAAAGTAATTTGAAGCAAATCGCACAGGGGACTGAACAAGGACAGATCAGGCATGGATTTCCCGTTTTCCCATTTTGATATTGCCTTATCTGTAATTCCTAATTTTTCAGCCAGTTGACTTTGCGTCAATCCATTGTCTTTTCTTCTGGCTGCAATAAAGCTGCCGATTTTCTTTTGATCCATACATCTACCATCCTCACTTTCATCTTTTATTATGCAGCAGCTATGTAAAATGAACACCTACCAACGGTAGAGTTGAGGAAATACTCCTGATTTTATCATTGTTGCCTTATTCATTCTTGTGTCAATCAAACTTCGTCCTCTCTGAAATATGATAAACTCCTTTTACAATGTTAAGTCTCGGATAAGCGTTAAAGTTTTCTTAATATTATCCAACTGCACATAAAAATGCTTCTGATAAAAAGTATACACTTTTGCCATAAGGTTTAAAGGATGCCCTGCTAAACACAGGAAAAGAATGTACTTTTAGAACTTATAGATACCAAGAAATGTCAAATTTTCACGGGATTTTCTGACCTTCCGCTTTAATATCCACCGAAAACTAAGACACCTTTAGACGCAAGAATTATCGCTCCTGCGCAGGTGATATTGCTATTGATAAACACTGTACCTAAAATCACTCCTCGATTCAGCGTGTCAAAATGTAATAAGTCAGCCACCAATTATACCAAGAAGCAAGTTCTATCTCAACTGGCACAGAGATCATGGGCTTCATATCAGCTACCCATATAATACACCCTTGCCTGAATATATATCACATCAAATCCAAGTTTATCTTGGTAAATAATTCCATTCTATACCTTTGGTTTCCCCTACCTTTTCTGCAGATGTGTTTACTGTTACATTTTCCATAGTTTCACTCATAGTCATATCCTCCTTTTTCCTAACTTTAAGCGCAAAAAAGACATATGAAACGATTACATTTCATACGCCTTAACGCTGTCATTACTATCTTGTTTTTACATTACTGTATGCCCTTTAAGCTGACTGTCAACATCCCTGCCGGCATACATAACACGGATTACCGTCACAATGGCCGCATCCTTATCCGGAATATAAAACACCAGATAATTGTCAACAGGCATTACCCTCAGCCCTCTGCTGCGCCACGGTTCTTTTTCATAATGTCTGAATTTCTCCGGAAATTCTTCAAGCCCTACAATGTGTTCCTCCAACCGCCCAAGCTACCCTACCGCATTATCCGGTGAAAGCAGTTCAAAGGCAATATATTCATATATGCCTCTTAAATCAGCATCAGCCTGCTCCGTGGTAGTTATCTCATAAATCACATGCCATAATCTTTGCGGATATCTGCAAATGCTTGTCTTGCAGGTTTGGTTCTGCCTGCTGTCATGTCAGCATATCCTTTCTCCAGTTCTGCATTTAATTCTGCTTCGCTCAGTTCTGATACATCAGCAGGTCTTGCCGTAGGTATTTTTACTTCAAATGGAAGCCCCCTGTTTAAAATGATCTGTTTATAAAACATATTGATTGCATTGGACGCCGGGATGCCAAGCGCTGACAAAATGCTTTCTGCCTGCTCTTTCACATCTGGCTCTATCCTTGCGTACAAATTAGCTGACTTTGCTGCCATAGAATAACGCTCCTTTCCAAAATCTTAGGATTTCCTTCTGTCAAATTTATTATACCAATATGTACGTACAATAGCAATACATTTTATTTTCCTTTCTTGAGAAATCTTTTACAAGGGTCTTTTTCCCCTCCAGCATACTTCTGATCTGACTGTCGGAAAGCATGGTTCCCATTGCAAATTCAAAATTGTTACCAACAATTTTGAATTGCCTACCGTTCATTCCACACTTATTTTTACAGTAGGCTCCGAATTTTCCTTTTACCACATCGCCGCCGCACTTCGGGCATTTGCCAAGAGATTCCTGTGATCTGCCGCCAAACATGGATTTCTGTTCATCACTGACACTGTGATAGGTCTGCACAAGTTCACGCACCATCTCCTCAATGCCGCCCATAAACTCCTGCATGGAATATTCGCCCTTTGCAACGAGGGTAAGGGCATTTTCCCAATCAGCGGTGAGCTTCGGTAATTTCACCGAATCCGGAAGCACTGTAATCAGCTTCATTCCGTCCTCCGTAGAAAGCATTTGTTTTTTCTCACGTTTCACAAAACCGTCCTTGACCAGCTTCTCAAATGATGTCGGCTCTGGTAGCAGGTGTGCCAAGTCCCTTGCACTCCACATCATCACCCATATCCTCTGATCCGGCACGTTCCATTGCTGACAACAGACTGTCCTCTGATAAGTTTTGTCAAGCGGCGGCGTGGATATTTTTAAACCTTTCTCTGGTTTTCTATACAGTCATTTGCAATCAGCCTTTTCACTTTATCCTCAATGGTTTCTTTGCTGTTTTCGTCAAAATGTACTTTGACGGTATAGGTTGTGTTCCCCAGCTTTTTCTTGAAGCTGGGAATATGATTTTCTGTTTCTGTCATACGCTCTCCTTTACATGAAAAAAGGACAGCTATGACTTCCTTATTCTGTACAGCCGAGAGGCTGAACTGTTACAATTATTTCAACAGAGCATCCGGCAATGTTTGACATCCTCATGGGAATCTGCTAAAAAACAAAAAAGGGGCTACCGATAGACGGTTAGCCCAAATTTAGATGACTTTACAAGAAAGTGACCTTACCTTTGGACGGTGCGGTCACTTTTTTGTGTGGTCAATGTATGCAATCAAAATCGTCACAATAATTCCAAGAATCATCAGTACGATGGAGAGCAGTTCAAAGTCACTCACAAAGCAAGCCCTCCTTTCCAGCGTACTCTATATAGATCCTGTAATTATATTAAGTTTTGGTATTCCCTTCTGCTGTCCATGACAGAATAAATGGTAACGAGCTTCTTTTCCTCGTCGACCTTGTAAAAGACAAGATGCTTTTCCACAATCAATACAAGATATCCCTGTTTTCGCAGGATGGAATATCTTGGTTTCACTCCGGTATATGGAAAATCCTCTAAATTCATAATGGCTTTTTCCAATTTATCCAAATAGTCAAGTGCTACATCCACACTGCCTGAATCCTCAGCAATATAGAAGATGATATCCCTTATCTGCTCCTCTGCTTTATCCGTTCTTATGATGCTGTACTTCATCCATTCTTCCTCGCCATAAGCGCAGCACGGATATCGTCAAATGTTTTCTGCATTGATGCAACCCGTCCTTCTCTTACATCGTCTTCTGCTTCTGCAAGATTTCTCAAAAGTTCCAGTTCGGATTTCATCTGATAATAATCCTGAAGTCCTAAAACCGCTGTATCGCCCCTGCCATTTACTGTAATGATCACAGGGGTTCTTTCTTCCCTGCACTGTTTTGAAATTTCATTATAATGATTTCTCAAATCAGCCGATGGTCTGATAATCGCATCCATACCAAACACCTCCGCTTATATTGTTGGCAAATTATATCATAATATTCATATGAAATCAATCTGATTTTAAGAGCACTATCGTAAAGTGAATCGTAAAGTGAATTTTTAAATTCCAGTTTCATTACCCCCAAAAACACAAATCTGGAATTTACTCTTGCACATGGTTTTTGTTACAATCTCATATGGTTATCTGTCTGTCGGAAAGGATTACCA
>Ga0129308_1000112_pt1 | contig 142350 bp, 143 predicted proteins | sample L827metagenome_FD_94440 | JGI IMG/M metagenome (GOLD analysis project Ga0129308, IMG submission 94440) | Ring-tailed lemur group fecal microbial communities from Wisconsin, USA - L827 metagenome | ecosystem: Host-associated > Mammals > Digestive system > Large intestine > Fecal | place: USA...
GCTGCAAACATAGCTGTCTGTAATGAAAAAACAGAAATGAGGGCAGTCGCTAAAGTAATAACTTTACTGGCTGAATATATTGGATTTTTCAGCTTTCGATATTTTACAATATTCATTATTGCTGATATTAAATTATAAAATGTATAGCCAGCAGCGGCATATATAATATGACCTGGGTAAATAGTTACCTTTCCCTCATGAATCATATAAACACTCATGCCAATCAAAGCAATTGTCAATACAAGCAATAGTCCGCCGCAAGAACAATATTGCTTATATTCTTTCAGATAATCTCTTTGCCTTTTTCGTATATGTTTAAGCAGCAGAAAACGTTCTGTACTAAGAATCATATAATAAAAGGCTACTGTTCCTAACCAAATAGAATGATAATAGACACCCGCAAATGCCTTATATACAGAATAGAATATGTTTATTCCAAATGACAAGCAGAGTGATACCTCTGCTTTAAAATCCATTTCCGTCATATATTTATGAAATAGTTCATTTCTATCTAATCTTTTTTTAATGCTGCCTATTTTTTGCAGTATCCACATAATATTTGTAGTAAGTGCATAAGCTGAAAATGGATATACCAAATAGGCGAAACTTGAATGTTCTAAACCGTTCACGAAAATAAAGCTTAATGAAATCATGGATAGTATCAGTAATATTACCGATACTATCACGCTGGGACAAAATATTTTTTTTACTTGTTTCTTAAAACGATTCATCTACCACGCTTCCTTGTTGCTAAAATTTGATTGTTACATTCAATGCAATATTCGTATTTCCTGCGGTTTGAATTGCCTTATCTATCTCTGTCAAAGAAAATTCATGTGTAATTATTTTTTCTATATCCCACCTGCCACTTTTCATTATATTCATCACATCTATCACATCTTCAGGCATATATCCTCCAGAACCGATAATGCTTTTTTGTGAATATGTCAAGTGTAATAAGTCTAGTTCACGGATTGCTTTGTTGACAGCTACGGACACAAAACGACTTTCAATTTTGCCTTGCTCTATAAACAAATCAAGAATTTCTTTTGCTCCACTGGCATCAATAAATCCATCTATATCTGCAACAAGTCCTTTTAGTGAATGCGCTTTGCCAAAATATGCTGCTGCTTTTTCAGTAAAATTATCTTCAGCCGTGTTGCATATTTCAAATCCTAATTCTTTTGCGATGTTTAAGCGAAAATCAGATATATCACAAATCATTACCTTTTCAATACCAAAGTATTTCAGTGTAATTGCACTTGCAAGCCCGATTGTGCCACAACCGAAAACTACAAATTTTTCGCCTTTTTTTGGTTGCCCTCTGCGAGCTGCACGACAGCCTACGGTGAATGGTTCTATCAGACAGGCTATTTGATCTGAAATAGAGTCATCAATTGTATATAAAGAGTAGTTTCTTTTTGCATTAGGAATCTTAATATATTCTGAAAATCCCCCGATAGTACCTGCCCGACTGGTATCACCCGTCGCAAAAAGTGGGTACGGATAAACACGTTCACCAATTGAAAATTCAGTGACTTTATCACCAACTGCAACGATACGTGATACAGTTTCGTGGCCAAATTCCTGCCCGACTGTAATACGATGTCCTGTGTTTTCTCCGTGCTGATAAACCGCAACATCTGTGCCACAAATGCTGGAATAAATATTTTTAATTAATACATCGTAATCCCCTAATTTTGGAATTGGTAATTCTCGAATTTCTATACTTTTTTTCCCTAAATAAATAGCTGCTTTCATAACTATCCTGCCCCCTATTTAATGCCTTTGCAGATAGGAATAAGACTAAGAAGTAGGACAATACCAATAATGCCAATAATAATACCTTGGATCATTAATCCTTCCCAAACCATAGTCATGCACATGCCAACGCCTAAAAATAACGCACCTACAACCCCTAAAATAATTGTGCCGATTGTTTTTGCGTTAAGGTTAAGTTTAATTGCAGGCTTTCCTTGCATTTTTCTTCGAACCATCAACATAATTACCAATATTACCAGTCCAATAGCTCCGCTTATAATACCTTGTTGAAATGCATGCCATTCTTCAATCATACACATACACATTCCAACAGCAAAAAGGATAACACCGATTGTCCCTAAAATCATGGATACAAAATTTTCTTTTTTCATTGTCTAACGACCTCCGTTTTTTCTTACAAGTGCTGTTCTGCCTCTTGCAATTAGTATTATGATTCGTTATAATGTTAAAATCAATCATCAATATTCCAATTTGTGTTGGAATAATAAAAAGGAGTGGTTTTTTGAACACAAAAAATAATCAGCGTTTTCGTGAAACAGAACTTCGTATGGAATCTTCTATGTTGGATATTATGAAAACAACGGATTTTGAAAAAATTACAGTTAAAAAAATCTGCGAGAAAGCAAAAGTAAATCGTTCTACCTTTTATGCTCACTTTACAGATATTTATGATATGCTTAATAAGATGGAGGTAGAGCTTAGAGAAGAAATGCTCAATAGCTATTCAGTTGATGATGACAAGAATTATCAAATGTTTTCCGAGAAATCTTTTATCCCTTTTCTCAGTCATATAAAAAAGCATAAATATTTTTATCGTATCAATCTACAAACCAGAAAAAATTTTCCGCTAAAGCAGGGATATGAACAATTATGGTCTATAATAGAACCACTTTGTGAAAAGTCTGGTATCACATCAGAGGAAGAGGTTATGTACTATTTTGTTTATTTTCAAGCTGGTTTCACAATGATATTAAAACGTTGGGTAGATACAGACTGTCAGGAAGATGAATTTCAATTAGCAGAAATTATTGAAAATTGTATACCTAATGTGTTATCAATGAGAAAATTATAGAAAGGCCTGCAATCGTGAATGATTGTTACAGACCTTTCATTTTTACTATTTTACAATCTTCCAGTTACTGTCTTTTCCCAGCGTCAAATCAAACTGTGAAATCTGTGTTGCCTTTGTCCTCTGGTCGAGATATTTCGCTGATACCGATCCTTTCACCTGTTCACCGTTTTGTGTGAAGATAGGATTTACCAGTTCCGGGAATACATAATCACAATTCACAGGTTTGAGTACATTTCCCGATACATAGCAGGCAAGTTCTTTTTCTGCTGCGATAGAGTTCAACTTGAAAAATGTTTTCAAAAACGCTGTCACTTCTTCTGTAGTGGCAGCGTCCGCTGTTCTGTCCGATTCCCTGGCTTTTGGTTCATAGCCGGATTTTATTGGTATGCTGCGAATGGTCAGATTCTGTGCGATAACCATATTCTCGTCACTATCTGCATGAACCGCTACCATGTAAGCAGAAAGAAGTGGCACTATTAAGCTGTGCTTTAGTAATCTTTTTGTTGTTACTTGATTCGATAGCCTTTCATAATTATTAGCTTAGGGTCCTGTGAATCTCGGGTGAAATTTGCTTATTTGATTATGGGTGGAAATGCTTTTTATCTCGTGCTATAATTTGAAATTAGAATAGATGACAAGCATATGGAGGGACAGCAACAGATGAAAACAATTGGATTACTTGGCGGTATGAGCTGGGAAAGTACGGTGACTTATTATCAGATGATCAATGAAACTGTCAAGAAAGAGCTTGGGGGATTACACTCTGCTAAAATTCTATTATACAGTGTTGATTTTTCTGAAATAGAAGCATATCAGTCAAATGGTGAATGGGAAAAGAGCGCTGAGCTTTTAGGAACAGCGGCGCTTAACTTACAAAAAGCCGGCGCAGATTTTATTGTGATTTGTACAAACACGATGCACAAGGTTGCATCACAAATAAAAGATAAAATAACGATTCCACTGATCCATATCGCTGACGCTACGGCAGATGTTTTGTCAGATGCGGGCATTAAAACCGTAGCATTGCTTGGAACGAAATATACAATGACACAGGATTTTTATAAAGATAAGTTGATATCAAGGGGAATTGAGGTATTAATTCCTAATGCAGAGGACATCGAAATGGTCAATCATGTAATCTATGATGAATTATGCCGCGGAATCATTTCCGCAGATTCCAGAAGTGAGTATGTGAGAATCATAGAGGCATTGAAATCAAAGGGTGCAGAAGGCGTTATTCTTGGCTGCACGGAAATTGGCATGCTGGTTCATCAGGAGGATGTTTCGCTGCCGGTGTTTGATACAACGGTCATTCATGCGACAAAAGCTGCGTTAATGGCAATCCAAAGCTGATTTAAGCAGCGCTCATTGGAAAGAGATATATAAAAAATGGTCGTCGATTAATGACGGCCTTTTTAAAACGGGAACTTAAGATAAACTTAAGAATTATTTAAAGATGAACTGAACGTTATACCTGTATAATGAAAACAGGTTAAGTTATTTCTATCATGATTCTAACTAAAAATAGGACATAGAGAGGAGCTGATGCTATGTTTAATGGGCTGTTTATTTCTGTTCTCTGTTTATTGTTCACAATCATGATTTTTACTCATTTTACGGAGTATCGTAATAACCTTTCCAGAAGGCGCTGGATGTCTGCGGCGAAAATCAATCTCTGGCTGGCTGTCAGTTACTTCTGGTTTTTGAACTATTTGTATTTCATTCTGCGAAGTGATGATATGAGTTTGTTTGAGAATTTTGCCGGTGCAGCAGGCAGTCTGCTGTTTGCGGCAGTCATTATTTTTAACTATTACCCTAAAATGTCCAAAGCATGTCGGCTTTTTTTTGCTAAACGCTATACGATGATTATGGGACTGGGTGTGGCAGGCATCGCCTTTTCATACGGCATTTTTATTTTGATTGTACTGATTGGATTGATCGTTGTCAGTGTAGAAATCAGTCATCTGCGCCGCAGAAAAATAGTTTAGGATATAACTTGCTTTTGTCTGAACATGCCCGGCGGCATGTGATAGCGGGCTTCAAATTTTTGATAGAAAAAATGAAGATTGGAAAAACCTGATTGAACGGCAATTTCGCTGATTGGCAAATTGCTGTTTTTTAATAGGGTCATCGCATAGTTCAGGCGCTGTTCATTCACTAACTCCTGATAGGAGCAGCCGGTATGTTTTTTTAAAAGATTGGATAAATAGTTTTTGTTCAGATGAAATTGTTCTGCCAGCTGACTAAGTGTGCAGTCGCGGAAGTGCTTTTCAATATAATTAAGCATTGGTATCACTTGTGAAGTATAGTCAGCGTTTTGTGCCTGCGTACTCAGCTGATAAACATTCACGAGTTCTGCGATAATGGTTGCCAGTAATCCCTCAATCATATCTTTAAACATGACAGAGGGATCAAACCATTCGCATAGAAAAAGCTCCATCAGTGTTTGCAGGCGCTGACTGTTCTGACTTTGGAAAACCATGTAGCTTGAATGACTGACACCGCTGGTGATGGATTGAATAAAAAAACGCGTCAGGATTTGTTCAGAAGAGAAACGATTAAAAAAATGACTGTTCAAATATGCTTTATCCAGAATAATATCAATAATAATATCTTCCTTGCCCAATGGCTGAAATCCATGGCGGACATCGCTGTCCAGCAGGATCATCTGTCCTTTTGTCAGTGTAATGGTTTTTTCATTGACGATTTGGCAGCACTTGCCGCAGTAGACATAATTCAGCTCAACAAAATCGTGGGTATGGATAGGCCAGTTTTGAAAACGGGTATGCTTCTTGACCAGAATAAAGTCATGCTTTTGTCCAGGCGACTTTGTTTTTGTCATATGATAAACAGGCTTTTCACTAACCATTTTCATTTCTCCATAGCGTTCGAGATGGTCACTTGCCAGATGCTGGAGATATTCTTTTTCATGGACGGTCAATTGTTCTAATTGCTGCTTTAAGGTTTCTTTATTCATGATGATTCACCCCATTTCTTATCTTTATTTTAACAGTTTTTCCGGTTTAAAACAATCATCTGTGAATTTGCCAGTCATTATATGTGAAAATGATATTTTTTCTTTTTTCAAGTCAGTTATACTATCAATAGAAACAATGAAAGGATGGAAAAGATGATTACAGTAGCTAAGAACCAGAGAACATTTGAAAAAAATGGACAGCCATTTTTCTATCTGGCAGATACTATTTGGAGTGCTTTTACGAATATGACTGCCGATGAATGGGAATATTATCTGGAAAAAAGAAAACGACAGGGATTTACGGTTTTACAGATGAACACTTTACCGCAGTGGGACCGCGGCTTGTATCCTTGCCAGGAGATGCCGTTTACAGTCAAGGCAGATGGCAGTTATGATTTTAATGCATTGAATGATGCTTATTTTGAGCATTGCCAGTCAATGTGTCAAATTGCCGTGGATAAAGGATTTACCCTGGCACTTGTTGTGCTGTGGGCAAATTATGTACCCGGGACCTGGGCATCCCAAATGGTGGCAGATCATATCATTCCGTTTGAATGTCTGGAATCACTGCTTTCTAAAATGGTTGAGACATTTGACAGGTTTGAACCGATTTATGTCATCAGCGGCGATACTGATTTCGAGCAGGAAATGACCGTTAAATATTATCGCTATGCTTTGGATTATTTAGATCAGGCAAGTCCGAATACTTTAAAAACATGTCATATTCGCGGACGATATGACTATCTGCCAGAAGCGATTTTGAAGAAGATGGATTTTTATATGTATCAGTCCGGGCACAACGCTAAATTTCCGGAAATGCCTTATCGTCTGGCTAAAACATTTTATGAAAATTATCCGGTTAAACCCATCATTAACAGCGAACCATGTTATGAGGAAATGGGCTATTCTGGAAAACTTTATGGCCGTTTTCATCAGACGGATGTCCGGATGGCTGCCTGGCAGAGTCTGCTTTCCGGAGCCTGTGCCGGCATCACCTATGGCGCCCATGGTGTTTGGAATTGGCTCAAAACCAATCAGCCAGAAAATCCTATCGTTGGCGAGGCTTTCGATTCACCATTGCCTTGTTTTGAAGCTTTACAGCTGCCAGGAGCAAATGATTATGGCCTGATTCGTTCACTGTTTGCATTGCTTGGCATCAATGAATTAAAACCATTACATCTGTTCAGCGAAAAAAGTGAAAAAATCTGCTCAGCGTATGATGAACAAAAACAGATTTTACTGGTTTATTTGCCAAGCAATACGTCTTTGACTCTCCCCCAAAATTTACTGGGATGCGAGATTTTAACTTTTGATCTGCAGACCCGGCAGATGAGTTATCCGCAGGCAGTTTATGATGAAAATAAGACGGTCATTCCCGTTCATTATTTGAAACAGGATGCCCTGATCATTATCAAGGGGGTGCAATGGCATGCATAATTATTTAGTGATTGATGTCGGCGGGACAGCCATTAAGTACGCCATCATGAATACAAATCTGACAATTGATGAAAAAGGCTCGATGCCAACGCCATTGGAGGGACTGGCTGCTTTTACAGAAACATTAGAACAGTTGATTTTCAAATACCGTGATCGGGTAGATGGTGTCGCTATGTCCATGCCGGGACTTGTCAATAGTAAAGAGGCCTATATGTATACTGGCGGAGCAATGGACAGTTTTCTTCATGAATATCCGTTAGGAAAAGTATTAGCTGAAAAAACCGGACTTCCAGTGACAATTGAAAACGATGGCAGATGCGCTGCGCTGGCGGAAGTATGGAAAGGGAATCTTTGTGATTGTCAGGACGGTATTGTTATCGTTATTGGGACAGCCCTGGGTGGCGCTATTATCAAAGACAGGCAAATTCATCAGGGCAAGCATTTTGCGGCTGGTGATCTTAGCTGTATTCTTTTAGGTGACGATTATACAGATCTGCGCAGCTGCTGGGGGTCTGTCAATGGCAACTATCATTTAAGAGAAATGGTTGGCCAGGCTAAGGGCATTTCAGCCGACATGCTGGATGGCATTAAGATATTTGAAATGGCTAACGCAGGCGACCAGGAAGTACTGAAAGCTTTAGATCAGTTTTTCTTTACTTTAGCGAAACAAATTTATAACCTGCAAATGATTTATGATCCTGATCGTGTTCTGATTGGCGGCGGCATCAGTGTTCAGCCGTTGGTGAAAACATTGATTCAGAAAAAGCTGGATGCTATTTTTGACAATATTCCATTAAATGTTCATCCAACGGATTTGCAGTGCTGTAAATTTCTTTCGGAAGCTAACTTGGTTGGCGCCCTTAAGCATCATTTAGATATAAGGAATATAGCCAATTAAAAATGACCCGTGTTTAAAACAGTTTCTATCGACAGGAAACTGTTTTTTTAATAAAATGGAAAATCATTAGTCCAGTCGCAGATATATGAAATAATGCTTTAATATCCAATAACAGAAAATTATTTTTATTATATTTTTTCATAAAAATATTTATCTATATATGGATTTATGGTATACTTACCTTAAGCAAAAGATTTTCAAAAGGCAAACGCTCGGTAAATGATGATGTTTGCGGATCATCATAAAGAAAGAAGGTATCTTATGAAGGATAAAACGGCATTATTAAAATTGGACTTCTACTTAATTGTATTTATGCTTGTCTGGGTTTTTGGTTTTAAAATGTCACATATCTCTGTCATTGGCATTGTTTTGCTGGTTGTTCTTGTATACTTAAGATCCAGGTGCACAATTAAGTCAGTCAATACGGTTTTTGGCCTGATGACCGGAGGCTTCATATTCTGCACTTCACTTCAGGCGGTTTTAGCTTCGGGTGTTGAGCAGGTCATTGTAAATGCGATTGACTGTGTCTTCGGACTGGCACTGGTGTTATTTTACTTATTTTATGGCTTTTCTATTTACCGGCAAGGAAAGGCTGTCGATGACCAACTGGCAGAAGAGAAACTTAATTTCGCTAAATCAAAGAAGCCGCAAACGAAGAAAAAAATGGATTTTACAGGTAAAATGAGTCTTGCCTCAACGCTTATTATGCTGCTGGTTGGGGCAGTGGTACTGCTAGGCGATGAGCGGCAATTCACATTTTTATCTTATCAATCAATGTTTTTATTGGTGATTTACATTATTTTGGCGGTATTTTTGAATAGCTATATCGCTTCTGCTGTTTTTGGTATGATGACAGGCATTGCTGTTCTGATTCCGGTATTGGGTCATATCGCAGATATACAGGTATTATGGCTGCCCGCTTTAGTGGATGGTATTTTAGGAATAGGCATATGCAGTTATTCAGTTTATCAGATCATTAGGCTGCGCTCTCAAAAAATAAACAACGAACAGTAAAACCCAATTCGCGGGAATTGGGTTTTTTGCTGGATTTTATTTATCTTCTTTCTTTTTATTTAAGTATTTATCTACTTTTTCAACCATATTTGCCGGCATTGTTCTAGGTACTGGGAAAACAGCTGTATTGACAATACTATGGGCAAAGGTATTGACGAATCCAGCGGTTGCGCCTAAGGCATCGGCGGAAAGATATTTAATCACATCGTGACGGCAGTGGATAAAGGCTGCGCCCTGAGCACCGAAGCGGCAGAAGCTGACAGCAGGTACGCCCTGATCGGCAAATGGCGTTGAATCGCTGGAATAGATATCCTGTTTAACGTTGATTGAGAAGTTATGTTCACAGGCAATGTAATTAATATAGTCTACTAAGCAATTTTCAGATGTACACATAGCCACATCTCTGCCCAATGGCGCTCCGGCAACATCGACATTGATCATCAGAACTGTTTTCTTAATTTCATCCTGGTAAGTTTTGGTATAATGTTTGCTTCCTTCCAGACCAACTTCTTCACTGCCAAACCAGCAGAATTTGACCGTACGTTTAGGCGGATTAGCTTTAAATTCTCTTAGAATATCCATGATAATAACAGAACCGGCACCATTGTCATAAACTCCGGTACTGAATGGCACAGAATCATAGTGAGCCCCAAAGACTACCATTTCTTCTGGCTTTTCAGTTCCTTCAATCGTTGCATAGACATTGTGGCTGGTGACATCGACATTTTCCTGAGCAATGGTCAGACGCACTTTGCTGGCCTTTCTGATCACCATATCATGGGCGCTGGCAACACGCAGATTCATGCCTGGAATCAGTCCGCATTCACGCAGATTTTTTCTTAATTTACGGGTATCTAAGTCTGATTCACCTTCTTTATCAAGTAAAGAACCTTGGAAGGTGACAAAACCAATTGCTCCGTTTTCAACCATGCGTTTATAAGCATCAATGCGCAGATAGCCATTGACTAAAACGATTTTTCCTTTCATTTTAGCCGCATCGACAACGCTTGTACCATCATCGACATAAACCAGTTCACCTTCCAGACCATTTTCATCAGTGCTGCCGCAGCATTTATAAGCTGTCGCTTCATAGGCCTGATAATAAGGTTCCAAAACCTCAAACTTTGCCTTGGAAATGACGGCATCATCTACTTTAAATGGATCAATCACAGGCTCAAGACCAATACTTCTGATTTCGTCTGCCAGAATATGGGCAGCTTTTAATTCTTCTTCGCTGCCGCTGACACGGACAAAACCAATTTTGTTTAACAAATCAAATTCTCTTTGACCACAAATACTCATTGTGTATTCTCCTTCCTTTTTATGCATCTTTCTTCATTATAAACAAAATAAGCATAGATGCAATGAAAAGTTATGTTATTTGTGAATAAGCTTAAAATATTTAAGTATATTTATAAAAATGTGAAAAACATTTCTGAAAATAGTGGTTATTTTAAAATGGTTAGTGTATAATAGCCGAAAAGGGGGGATTAAATTGACCAAGAACTATGAGAAGCTAAAAGAGTATCTGGATCGCTATCAGGCACTGAATGCGGCCTTGACACTCTTTGCATTTGACAGTGATACTTATGCGCCAACAGAAGCTTTTGATCTGACGACCAAAGTAACCTCTATTTTAAGTAAAGAAGCTTTTGACATTATCACAAGTCAGGAAGTTAAAGCCTTAACCGAAGCTTGCGGAAAAGAGGAACTGCCTGAAGTTGAAGCTAAGATTGTTGCGGAGGTTTCCAAGCAGCTGGAGAAAATGTCAAGGATTCCCGGCGATGAGTTTCAGGCCAGTCAGATTTTAGAAAAGAAATCTCAGGCTGCCTGGCTGGAAGCAAAGAAGAAGGGGGATTTTTCTATCTTTGCGCCCTATCTTAAGGATATGATAGAAACACAGAAACGTTTCGCATCTTACCGGCAAAAACCAGGTCAGTCTTTGTATGAAGTATTGCTGGATGATTTTGAGCCGGGGATGACCGAAGCTGCTTATGATCATTTCTTTGAACAGGTGAAAAAGGAAATTGTTCCTTTAATTCATCAAATTTCTGCTTTAAACAAAGAAAAGCCAGGATTTTTAAGCCAGCATTTTGATCTTGACAAGCAGCGTGAGTTCAATACTATGCTGGCAAAGTATATCGGATTTGATCCAAAGCGAGGCAAAATCAGTGAAACGGAACATCCGTATACAACGAGTCTGCATAATCATGATGTGCGTTTTACGAATCATTATTATGAAAATCAGTTGGACAGCGCGATTTTCTCTACCATCCATGAAGGCGGGCACGCGATTTATGAACAACAGATTGATGATGCTTTAACACTGACGGTTTTAGGCGGCGGCACATCTTCAGGCATGCATGAATCACAGTCACGTTTTATGGAAAATTGCATTGGCAGAAGCAAAGCGTTTTGGCAGCCATTATATCCTAAATTGGTGGAGACATTCCCAGAACAGCTGAAGGATATTTCATTAGAAACTTTTGTGGCCGGGATTAATGATGCCCGCTGTTCTCTGATTCGTACCGAGGCAGACGAACTGACTTATCCGCTGCACATTGTGATTCGTTATGAGTTAGAAAAGAAAATGTTTGAAAATGACATTGATGTCAATGAATTGCCAGCTATGTGGGATGATTTATACGAAAGCTATCTGGGTGTTCGGCCAGACAATGTCAGTCAGGGGATTTTGCAGGATTTACATTGGTCAGGCGGCATGTTTGGCTATTTTCCAACTTATGCTTTAGGCAGTGCGATTGCCTGCCAGATTTATCACTATTTATGTGCACATTATCCTGTGGAAAAGTGGCTTTTAGATGGTGAGCTTGATCATTTAAAAGCATGGCTTAAAGAGCATATTCACCGCTTTGGCGGCCTAAAAAATACAGACGAAATCTTAACTGATGCCGTTGGTGAAAGCTTTAATCCAAAGTATTATATAGATTATCTTGTGGGAAAATACAGTGCTTTATATGATTTAGAATAATTCTTGCATAAAGTCCAAATTATGATATATTTATAGTAGAGACGAGGAGGGGTCGTATGAAAAGATATTATTTTAGAAAAAGTGAAAAAGAGCTGGAAAGATTAAAAAGGGATTTGTATTATTACGCTAAAGTAATGAACCTCGATTTCATCAGTGATCAGTGTGATGAAGGATGGGCATGTGAGATTCGCAAAGCTAAAGACAGCCACCGTGGTGTTGCTTTTGTTATTCGTCATTCCCTCTCTCAGACAATCACTGTGGAAATGGGAATTATCAGCTGGATTGAACAGGACAAACTTATTAGTTCTTTCTTCCCAGAACTGCTTAGTGATGTTCAGGAAACTTCAGTGAGTCCTTTAACAGCTAGCCGTGAAAAAGAAATTCGTCATGATGTGAAAGTACTGGCAAAAGTACGTTTAGGCTCTTATTTCAATCATCGCAAAGATGTCGAAGAAGAATAGGGAAAAGTCCCTGTTCTTTTTTTATGCAAATATTGAAAGCGGTTAAATTATCGGCTATAATATGGAATGGAAAAGAGGTAATGAAAATGATTAGAATGTTAATATGCTGTGCCGGCGGTTTTTCCAGCAGTGCCATGGCTGAGAAAGCAAAAAAAGAAATTATTGAAAAACACATGGAAGATAAAATTAGTATTGAATTCGCCCCTTTTAGTATGGCTGTCAGAGATTTAGGCAGCTATGATTTGATGATGGTTTGTCCGCATCAGAAATATCAGGTCAAAAATTATAATGATCAGTATGTCAAAAACAAATTGCCAATTTATCTGATTCCGCCAAAACTTTATGGGACGATGGCGATTGAAGAGGTTTATCAGGATGCGAAAGACATTTTAGAAATATTCAAAGAAAATCCTCAAAATCCATGTCATTTCCCTGGGGAAGACAATGTCATGAGAATTAAGAGAAGTGTCGCCTATGCCCATTCTAAAAAGAGCTGAGACTCTTTTTTTTCATGGAAAAAAGTGTTAAAATAAAAGACGGAGGTGTGATATATGGAATATCGTCAACTAGAAAAGTTAGGCATCAGTCCATCTCTGTTAGGGTTTGGATGCATGCGTTTCCCAAAAACTGCGGAAGGGAAAATTGATGAAAAAGAAGCAGAAAAAATGATTGATCATGCGATTAGCAGCGGGGTCACTTATATTGATACAGCTTATCCTTATCATAATGGGGATAGTGAGCCATTTGTAGGCAGAGTACTCAAAAAATATCCAAGAGATTCTTTCTATCTGGCGACTAAACTGCCAATCTGGGAATTGAACACCAAAGAAGATGTGAAACGTATTTTTGATTCACAGTTAGAAAGACTGGATGTGGATTATGTCGATTTCTATTTGCTTCATGCATTGGATAAGACAAAATGGCAGAAAGTGCTTGATTTAGATGTATTGCCTTTTGTCGAAGAAATGAGAGCGCAGGGAAAGATTCGCTATATCGGTTTCTCTTTCCATGATGAATATGAAGTATTTGAACAGATTTTAACTTATCGCGACTGGGATTTCTGTCAGATTCAGTACAATTATATGGACCGTGATATTCAGGCTGGTGATAAGGGCTATGCTTTGACTGAAAAATTAGGTGTCCCATTAGTAATCATGGAACCTATTAAGGGCGGATCACTGGCAGTACTTCCTGAAGATATTGATGAAATGTTTAAAAAGGAAAATCCTGAAGCCAGCACATCCAGCTGGGCACTTCGCTGGGTTGCCAGCCATCCTAATGTCAAAGTGATTTTAAGCGGTATGTCTACTTATGCCCAGGTAGAAGACAATTTGGCTACATTCAATCAGGAAAACATTGTATTAAGTGAAAAGGAACAGGCCGTTGTCGATCAGGTCACAGCAGCCATTAAATCACGTGTCAAAAATGGCTGTACCGGATGTGCTTATTGTATGCCTTGTCCATTTGGCATTAATATTCCTCGTAACTTCTCGATTTGGAATACAGAAGCAATGTATGGCAATACCGAAAAGGCTAAAGAAGCCTATGCTGGTTTAAAAGAAGCTCAGGCAGCTTTATGTAAAAAATGCGGTAAATGTGAAAAGATGTGTCCGCAGTCATTGCCAATTCGTGAAGATTTAGTACGTGTGGCAAAGGATTTGGGCTAAAAGATGAACGATATCATGCAGCGGGGACGCGAACTCTATGCTTATGAGATCAGTGGCAAATATGATCTGGAAGAAATGAAAGATGAGCCGATGGACGGTATCTGGTGCTCCATTTATGATGTGTTAAAGCTCATTAAATATGAAATTATTGATCCTTTGGATGATGAGGATTATCAGGCGGCCTATGATTATCTGACAGAGGCGAAATCTTTTACCAGTCATCATCAAAATGATGCATTTGAATTTTAAGGCAAAGACTATTTCGGAGCGCCTGGCGGCGTAAAGGAATAGTCTTTTATAAAATCATTTTATTTCTTTGCATATATGTTATAATTAATGGCAGGAAAAAGAGGGGGAATTGAAATGAAACGATATCCGCATTTATATGCGATTTTAAGAAAGAAAAATCGGGTTCTTCGATGGACTTTCCTCGTCTCGCTTGTCGTCTTTTTAGTTGGGGCTGTCGTGGGGTATGTCATTGAACAAAGGAGCCTGCCAGAGGCGATCCCATTGAACAGCGCCATTATCAGTGATGCTAAAGATGAATGGTGCTATGTCGATGTAAGTTTTATGTCAGATTATTTTGCCTCTTATGAGGAAGATAATGTGGAAAAGCACCGTTACTATTTTGTCTGGGATGACAATTATCTCTATGTGGCTTTACTGACAAAAAGCATGGAAACAAATGAGCTTGCGGATGTTCATGCCTACAGTATGGATGAAACAGGAGATGTTAAGGCACCAACACCTGTTCGCATTTATGGAATGACTGAAGCAATGCCGGATGATTTAAAAACCATTGCCATGGATCAATTGAATGAATGGTATGGCGAAGGTTCTGTAACGGAGGATAATTTCGGTGATATCTGCGGCAATGTTTTATTAAATGTGAAAGAAAATCCTAATACAACAGTGTCTGTTTATCCAATGATTGCCATGGGACTGGGCGGATTGATGGCGCTTATTTTTGGTCTGATTCTTGTTATTTATTATTTCCAAAGCAGTCTTCAGTTAAGAAAAATGAATCCTGAGGATTTAGAGGATATTGATGGCGAAATTGCCAGTGATACGGCTGATCATATGGAAGGATTAAATATTTATCTGACAAAAAGATATGTCGTTGATTTAACTTATCGTTTAAGGGTTGTGCCTTATGAAGATATTTACTGGCTTTATATGTATCGTGTGCGTTCTTATGGGGCAACGACTTCTGTCGCAATGAAGCTGGGCTTGAGTAATGGAAAAATTAAAGACATGGGTAACAGCAGCCGCAAATATGAACAGGATATCCAGGAAATGATGCTGCGTCTGGCCCAGCGCTGTCCGGATGTGCTCATTGGCTACACGAAGGAAAACAGAAAAGCATTTAAGCAGAGAGTAAAAGGTATTTAACAAAGCAAAAGACTTACCGTATTCTTCAATGAACCGTAAGTCTTTTTTTTTGTTAAAAAAATGTATTTATCTCATAACCATATTCCTTTAATGTCAGTTCCTCATCAATGACTTCATTATAAATGCCTTGGACCTGATTAAAGCCATTTTTTTGATAGAGCTGAATGGCCGGCTGATTAATATCCACAACAAAAAGCCGAAGATAGGGAATTTGTCGTTCTCTTGTCACTCTGATCGCTTCCTGAAGCATTCTGCTGCCAATTCCCTGATGATGGTAATGAGGATTGACGCCAAAACGAGTTAAATATAAAGCTTTTGCTTTTGGGTCTTGCCAGGTTACCTGATTTTCACCCGGGTCAGTATCCGTCAATGCCAGTGCCGCTAAGATTTCATTATTTTCTGTAAGCACATAAAGCTGTTTTTTAGCGATATCTTCTTCAAAATAGGCGATGGGGTATATATCATCCCAGATATCCACTTTATTTTGCGCCATTTCTTTAATGAGTTCTTTAAAAACCGTTTGAAGATTCGCTAAATCGCTTTGAACTGCTAAACGAAATGCCATGTCATATCACCTCTCTTAATCATAGGACTGCATGCTGGTTTCGCTGCATTGTTTTTAATGAAGCTTATTTCAAAATTTTTTCCATATGGATATGCGGACAGTGTTCATCCATATAGACATCCCCTAAAGCGTGATATCCGCCTTTTTCATAAAAACGCTGAACTCTTAACTGTGCCGATAATTCAATACCTGTAACCTGCATTTTTATTGCTTCTTTTTCAATCGCTTCAAGCATTTTTAAGCCATAATGCTGTTCTCGAAATTGTTTCAAAACCGCAACACGGCCTAAAGTCATCCAGTCCTCTTTGGACGGACTTTTGAAGATTCTTGCGCAGCTGACAGGCACTTCGTTTTCAAAAAAAACAAAATGATAGCTGTCGTTATCCTGAGCGTCAAATTCATTTTCAAATCCCTGTTCATCCATAAAAACAGATGTCCGAATCATTCTTGCCGGACTGTCCTGATCCAGACCGTATTTCATTGTATATGTAAGCATCTTTTCACTCCCTTTTCTGAATGTTATTATTATACTAAAAAGAAGCGAATTCGTATAGATAATCATGTAAAATTAATTGACTTCACGAATAGATTCAAGTAAGCTGAAAAAGAGGTGATAGGAATGCTGGCTAATTTAAAACAACATAAAAGAAAATATCCCCAAAGAACCTGGCAGGATGATGTGAAATGGCTTTACCAGGCAGTGCTTGGATGTGAGCACTTTGTTAGTGATTTTAAGGAGAGCTATCAGCGAATTAAGGCTGAATGCGGACAAACCCATTGGTTAGAAGCGGAGATTTTAAGCGATGATTTTATTCGTGTTAATTTCAGCGGCTTGAATGATATTGAAGCTATGGTGCTTAATCGCTTGTTTGTAGAAAGTGCGAAAGTTTCTGTTCATTCTTTGGATACTTTGAAAACAGTCTTAAAAGAATATCAGGCAGGCTGTTCAAGAGATGAACAAATGGCCCTGGAGACATATATGCAAAGCGGTTGTCCGGCAGTGCATCATTCGCCAGTTTATCGTCAGGCTTATAAGCCTTGTTATCGCGTGATTTGTCGTGCCTGGTGGCCTTATTTTTCATTGCTTTGCCAGATTGAAGCTTTAGGAAAGGGAATCGTTGGCATTGACGGGCGCTGCGGCTCAGGCAAAAGTACCACGGGAGCACTGCTTAGCCGGCTTTATCATTGTCCCTTGATTCATATGGATGATTTTTATCTTCCTTTAGACATGCGGACAGCGGAACGATTGAGTGAGCCTGGCGGCAATGTTTATTATGAGCGTTTTGATCAGGAAGTAATGCGGCCTATTCAAAATAAAGAGCATCTTCATTATGGTATTTTTGATCACCGGATCATGGATGTGGGGACTTATCGGGACGAGGCCATTTCTGATCTTTATATTGTTGAGGGAAGCTATGCCTTTCATCCAACCCTGGAAAGCTATTATGATCTGAAAATATTTATGACCATCGATAAAGATTATCAGCGCCAGCGTATATTAAAGCGCAACGGCATTGAGGGCTGGAAAATGTTTGAATCCCGTTGGATTCCCTTGGAAGAACATTATTTTAGTGATCGAGATTTTGAAAAAATCGCAGATTATATCATTGAAGTTCATGCCGATCAGGTAATTTGTCGAAAAAACAGCGGGATATAAAATCATTTTAAATCATATATATAACGGGAAATTGAATAATAAATGTCGCAAAATCCTTTGAAAGTACTGAAATTTTAATTTTAATGCTAAATATCGTGCAACTATTATAAAAAAGTGGTATGATGATAAAAAATGTGAAGGGAGAGATATGAATGAAAGTTATCGATATGCATTGTGATACCATTGGCGGCATGTTCATGGGTGCTCAGCGCGGCAGACCAGAACAGCATATTGCTAAGAATGATATGAATATTGATTTAGAGAAAATGAAGAAAGGGGACTACATGGCACAGTGTTTTGCGATGTTTGTTCCTTTCAATGTAGAAAATCCATTTGAAACCTGTATGGGCATGATTGACCGTTTCTATCAGGAAATGGAAGCTCATTCTGATGTGATTGGCATTGCCCGCAATTATGACGATATTGTTAAAAACAATGAAGCAGGAAAAATGTCGGCGATTCTGACAATTGAAGAGGGCGGCGTTACTAAATGTAATCTTGCTTATTTAAGAGATTTCTATCGCTTAGGCGTACGCATGATTACACTGACATGGAATTTTGAAAATGGCGTTGGTTTCCCTAATTTCAAACGTCCTGAAGACCGCAGTGTAAAACCTGATTTTAAATCACCAAATACGGTAGATGGATTAACACCATACGGTATTGAAATGGTCAAGGAAATGAACCGTTTAGGTATTATTATTGACGTTTCTCATTTATCCGATGCCGGTTTCTATGATGTTTTAAAATATACAACAGGGCCATTTGTGGCCAGCCACTCCAACGCTCGTTCTGTCTGCAATCATTGCCGTAACTTAACAGATGACATGATTAGAAAACTGGCGGAACGCGGCGGTGTCACAGGGATTAACTACTGTGCTGATTTCTTAAGAGAAGTGCCTGATGGTGAACCTAATTTCTCTTACATTGCCGATATGGTTAAACATATTAAGCACATTGTCTCTGTTGGCGGTATTGACTGCGTAGGTTTAGGTTCTGACTTTGATGGTATTGAACAGAATCTGGAAATGAAAGATGCTTCTTATCTGCCACAGTTGGCAGATGCATTGCGCGCTGAAGGTTTCAGTGAAGAAGATATCGAAAAGATTTTCTATAAAAATGTTCTTCGTGTTTTCAAAGAAGTGACAAAATAAAGCAGAGGCCCGGAATTTCCGGGCTTTTCTATTGTGCAAATAAAAGCCCCAGATAGTCTGGGGCAGGGAAAGCTTTAGTGAGTGGAAAAGAAAAAAACGTTGTATAATTGTGATGTGGTCTGCAAAACACAAACAAAATACAAGGAGGAATAGTCATAAGTAATATTACCGATGACTTACACAGTTTATCACCTGCAAAATGGCATTGCAAATGCGCATGTGCGACAACAGAGCGGGAAAAAGGATTATTGATTCCCGATGCAGATGTCTTAATTAGAATAGCTGATTTATTAGAAGCATTGTTGGGCATCTAGTTTTAAAATAACACTATCAGTCCTCGTTACAGTTGTAGGCTGAAATGTTTCTGTGGCAGATTTTACTGCATGAAATTGCGATAACTCGCAAAAATTTTCATTAGAAAGAAGCTTGTTAATCTCAAAGAGACGTTAGTTGTCTCTTTTTTTGTTTCTGACGATTTTTCTGTATGCATTAGGCAGAAGACCAGTACTTTTTTTAAATAGCTCAGTGAAGCGGCTGGCTTTATGATAACCAACACTTGCGGCAATCTGATAAATGGGGATATCAGTATTCGCAAGCATAAATTCAGCCTGACTCATGCGGCGCTGCTGGAGATATTCAGTAATTGTCAAATGATGGTATTTTTTAAAGCTGCTCTGCAGCTTGGTTTTGCTCATACAGGCGATTTTTGACAGCTGATCCAAAGAAGTATGATGCGCATAGTGGTCATTCAAATAAGAAGTAATGGTCTCTAGCTGTTTAATGTCAAAAGATGAAAGCTTTTCCTGACAGTCTTTTTGCATTTTACTGTAGTCCACGATCATTCCGACTGCCTCCGCAACTTTACTCTCGTAAAATAGTTTTGCGGACATCCCCTCGCCGCGATAAATCATCACTTGTGAAAGCAGATGTGACATTTCCGGAAAATTAAATGTTTTATCTACAGCCATAAAGCTTTCGGCAGGATTTTCATAGTCCAGGCCGTATTTTTCTTTTAAATATTGTTTGTAGTAAGCCGGCATGATTTCAATGCCAACTGACCGGATGGGTATTTTTTTATGGATGAGTATTTTATAAGGCTGTCGGCCGCCGATAAAGGTTTGTACAGCCCCGGCTTCCAGACGCCTGTAGGGTGTCAGTTCTTCACCGGAAATGGATTCATATTTGGTAATGCTGAGACATTCAGGCATATCAAAAGTAAGAATGCTGTCCTCGTGCAAATAGAAGTCATGGATTTTAATGTCGAACATGTCCTGATGATGATAAATCCAATAGCGGCCAGATCCTATCTGGTCTGATAATTGCCAGGTTGTTCCTAATGCACAAAAAGCTGGGTCATGCGGGCTGATAACAAAGCCTTTTTTTGAGAGTTCATCTTTATAGAAATCGTTGATAATATCATTCATTCTGATTGCTCCTTTACCTTGATTGCACACAAAAATACTGTGATTGCGCAAAGCGTTTTGAGATATCTTGTCAAAAAAATCAAAAGCGTGTATTTTACAAGTGGTTAGTGTTGACTAACTAAAAGATAGCACAAACATTGTGCTTCGTCAATCTGGAGGGAGGAATAAAGGGTGAAAGAAAAAAAGAAATCCCCAATTTTATTATTGCTGGCATGGGCAGGCAAAGAGAAATACTGGTTGTATTTATCGGTGTTTCTGTCTTTAATCAGCGGGTTATGCATCATGATTCCGTATTATGGCATTTATCAGCTGATGGACGCTGTTTTTATGCACCGTTGCAGCACAGCGTTTGTTATGCAGAACTGTACGCTGATTTTAGCAGGGATGATGATTCGTTTTATTTTATTTGGGGCTTCGGGGATTGCCTCACATAAAGGTGCTTACCGTGCCTTGTTTAAGGTCAGATGCATGGTTACGGAGCATCTGGCAAAGGTGCCTTTAGGGGCATTAAATGAAAAGAATACCGGAGAAATTAAAACTGTTTTAAATGAGGACATTGAAAAACTTGAATTGTTTTTGGCCCATAATGTGCCCGAATTTGTTTGCTATATTGTCGGACCAATCGTTGTCTTTATTTATCTGATGAGCGTTAATGTGATGCTGGCATTGGTTTCGCTGATTCCGTTAGTACTGTCGTTTATGGTCATGGGAGTGATGTTTATGCGAGTATCGGGACTGATGGACCGGGCTAATCGCTCGATTTCCGGATTGAATGCAGTGATGGTCGAATATATCAGCGGCATGAAGCTCATCAAGGCTTACAAGATGAAAAGCCAGTCATTTCTAAAATACGCTAATGCGGTTAAAGAAGAAAATGATGTGTGGAACCTGATGTCTAAAAGATCAGCGCCATTATATGCAGCGTTTATTGTTATTGCAGAGTGCGGCATGCTTATCATGATACCGCTGGGCGGAAGACTTTTTTTGAAAGGATCTATTACAGCGAGCGTGTTTTTGTTATTTGCCTTTGTCGGATCCATGTATCTGACAGAAATACGTCCGCTGCAGGAACTGGCCAGTCATTTTGCCCAGGTGTTAAATGGGGTTGTGAAAACAGAGGAAATCTTAAGCATTCCCGTTTTTGCCGGTGGTGAACAGTTTCCCGATCAATATGATATTGAGATTAAAGACGTGGCTTTTGCTTATGATGGCAAGCATCATGTACTTAAAAACTGTCATCTGACGATTAAAAATAAAGAGAGGATAGGCATTGTTGGTCAATCCGGTACTGGCAAGAGTACACTGATTCAGTTAGTATCCAGATTTTATGATGTCGATCAGGGGGAAATACGGATTGGGGGCAAAAATGTCAAGGATATTGAATATGAAGCGCTGCTTCAAAATATCGGCATTGTTTTCCAGAAAACATTTTTGACCCGGGACAGTGTTTTTGAAAATATCTGTATGGGGACAGAAGCTTCCCTTGAAGAAGTGCGAGAGGCAGCGAAAAAAGCGCAAATTGATGATTTTATTATGTCATTGCCAGAAGGCTACAGGACTAAAGTAGGCAGTTTTGGCACCCGCTTTTCCGGCGGAGAAAAACAGCGTATTGCCATTGCCAGAGCTATTTTAAAAAATGCGCCTATTCTGATATTGGATGAGGCTACAAGTGCGGCAGATCCGGAAAACCAGATTGAAATAGACCGGGCTATTGAGAATCTTTGTCAGGATAAAACCGTTATTATCGTCGCTCATCGGCTAAGTGCTTTAAAAATGTGCAGCCGTATTGCGGTGATGGAAAATCATACCATTACAGCTGTCGGCACGCACGATCAGCTGATGGCACAAAATACTTATTATCGTCAGACCTGGCAGGATTATCAGAAAGCAAGAAATATGGTTTATTCTATGAAAGAAGGTGCAAATCATGATTGAAAATCCTCTCAAGAAAAATAAACGCTTTTATTTAGGTGTGATTTTAACAATTATAGAAGGCGTGTTATCCGGGGCCAGTTTCTTTCCTTTATATGCAGTGATGAAGATGCTTTGGAATGGCCATGTGGCGATGCAGCAAATCTGGCAGGTTACCTGGATCCTGGGCGGCATTTATCTTGTGCGTTTATTTATTTACAGCAGCGGTTATACACTTAATCAGATCGGCGGGGCTGAGGTAAGTAAGAAACTACGTCTTTTTTTAGGAGACAAAATGCGAAAAATTCCTTTATCGCGTTTTACTCAAAGACAGACCGGAGAATATATCAATATTGTGACTAGCGATGTGAATAATTATGAAAAGATTTTGACCCATACGGTGGGCGATATTATTAAATACTTTGCCCTATTGTGCATGCTGATTATATTTGCTGGATCAATCTGGTTTCCTGGCGGTATCATCATGCTCTTTATGGCACTTTTGGAAATCCCTTTTATGTGGCTGGCCTTTGTGATTGTTAAAAAATACGGCACAAGGAAAAACCAGGCCAGTGCTAAATGTGTCAGTGGGATTGTCGAATATACTGCGGGAATCCAAACTTTCAGGGCATATGGCATTGGCGGAATCAGAAATAAAGCACTGACATCTGCATTGAAAGATTATTCTGATGTATCTTACAGCTATGAAGCGCACGGCATTCCTTTGAATGCCATTCAATGCATATGTATCTGGGCTGGCCTGCCAGCGATGATCTGGTTTGCTTATCAGCCGGCCATCCAGGGTCAGTTAGATTTAATTTCTTATCTGTTAATCTGCCTTTTACCGATGTTTCAGGCTAAATTGCTGGATAATTTAACCAGGGGCTTAATGAGCTATAAGAATTTAAGTATATCCAAACATAAGATTCTGTCAATTGTTCATGAGAAAGAAGAGCGCGGATGTCTGAAAATGCTTCAAGATCCAAAAGGCACAATTGTCTTTGATCATGTGTCTTTCTCTTATGTGGAAAAAGAGCCGGTACTTAAAGAGATGAGTTTTACGATTGAGAGTGGCAAACTGAGTGCAATTGTAGGTGATTCGGGCTCAGGAAAATCAACGGTCTTAAATCTGATTGCTAAATATTATGAAGCAGATCAAGGCAAAATTTTTATTGGCAATGAGAATATTTGCGAGCTTTCCGCCGAGGCTGTTCTGGAACAGATTTCGATGGTTGATCAGGATGTCTTTCTCTTTGATGATACCATTAAAAATAATATTCTTTACGCCCGGCCAACGGCTGCAGATGAAGAAGTCATGGAAGCTTGCCGGCAGGCTAATTGCCATGCCTTTATTATGGCAATGGAAAAAGGATATGATACAATCATTGGCGAAAATGGAAGCAGTCTTTCCGGCGGCCAAAGGCAGCGATTGTCCATTGCCAGAGCTATTTTGAAGAATAGTCCAATTCTATTGTTGGATGAGGCGACAGCTTCGCTTGATATTGAGAATGAACTGGCAGTAAAACAAGCCATTGCCAGTCTGTTAAAGCATCAGAAAACAGTCATTATGATTGCTCATACCCTGTATATTGTCAGAAACGCAGATCAAATACTGGTTGTTTCTGACGGGCGAATTGTTGAGGCAGGCAAACATGAGGCATTATTAAAGCAACATGGCAAATATGCGGCTATGTGGCAGGCTGAACAGCTGCTGGCCACAGGGCATTGCCCGGGGTAAATCCCGGGTTTTTTATTGGTGAATTTCTTGCTGAATAAAGGTGGCTATGGTATGATGGCAGTATGTCAGGGAGGGATAGCGGATGATTCGTCAGGCACAGAAAGAGGATGTTTCAAGAATTGCGGAAATTGTTGTTTTTAGTAAACGAATGGCCTACAGACCTATCTTCCTTGATGATGATTATCTTTTCTCAGTTTTAAATGTCAAAGCGGCAGAAGCAGATTATCTTAAAGAGATATCTCGTCTTTTGGTTTATGATGATGGCCTTATTAAAGGTGTTTTAAAGTATCAGATGGCCGCAGATGATCTATGGGAAGTCAGTGAATTATATGTTGATTATTTTTTTCAGCACAGTGGTGTTGGACAGAAACTTTTGCAGGAAGTGCTGCAAATGGCTGGTTTGAAAAATGTTCGTCACGTGGGATTATGGGTTGTTGAAAGGAATCAGAAGGCGATTGATTTTTATTTAAAGTCCGGATTTGTGAAAACCAAATTACGCCAGCTGATTGATGGAACGAATCAGTATGAAATCTATATGACATTGAAGCTGTAATGGTATTTCCTGGGAAATGTTGTCATTTTTAGAAGAATAGCGTAAAATGGAAGACAATAGAAAGTCAGGTGAGAAGATGAGCGCTTATCAGGTTGAAAAAATCAAAGAGGGCTTTTATGCCATTGATGATGAATATGGGGATTCCATGTACCTTATCATTGGCGAAAATAAAGCGCTGTTAATAGATACCGGGATGGGTAAAGAGGACTTAATGTCAGTGATTCGTTCACTGACAGATTTGCCAGTGGTGCTGGTATTAACGCATGCACATATTGATCATATGTATCATGCCGATTTATTTGAGACAGTTTATGTTCATCCCAATGAAAAGAAATATTGGAAAAAAGGACTTTGGCTATGCGTTGCGGCAGGTTCGCTGATGTTTAAAATGAAATATAAAAAGATGCCTGTCAGAAAGATGCTGCCAATTGAGGCAGGAGAAATACTGGATCTGGGTGGTGTCAGAATAAAAGTTGTTGAAGCTTTTGGACATACGCCGGGCTCGATTGCTTTGATTGATGCATTTCATGAAGCGGTATTTCTGGGTGATGCGGTTGGTTCAGGGGCTTTTGCCTGGATGTGGATGCCCGGCACTTTGTGCTTAAGCCGGTATCGTCAATCATTGTTAGCTTTGATGACACAGCTAAAACCCTATGCTTCATTTAGATTTTACGGCGGTCATCGCCAGCAGGAAAAACTGCCTGAAGCCAAGCCGCTGACCTTAAAAACGGTGACAGATATGGCAGAACTCGCTGACAAAATACTGCATCATGAATTATCGCCTGTCAAATTGGAAAAAATAGCAGGCATTTCTCTGGAAACATACCAATATCAGGATGCGGCTGTCGTTTTAAGACAATCTAAGATCAAATAGCAGGATCACTTCGTTCCTGCTTTTTTTGTGGAAAACTTTTAAAATTGTGGAGAAATTGAGACGTATTTGAGACAAACTTGAGACCAATTGAGACTAAACCTCTGCTATAATAAATGCAGGTGATCACTATGAGATGTCCAAGATGTTATTCAGAAAATTTAATACAGATCGGTCATCTTGTTTATTGCAGAGACTGCATTTACTTTGGGCAGATACGCCCAACCGACAAAGCTAAGCCTGAACCGGTCAGGTTTGGTGATGATACAGTAACCTATGAATTAGGTTATGCATTAAGTCATGAGCAAATAAGGATAGCACATGACGTAATAAAGGCATTGAATCAGGGAAAGCATATTGCTATTCAGGCAGTATGCGGCAGCGGCAAGACGGAACTGGTTTACCCTTGTATTTGTGAGGCATTGTCTCAAAAGAAAACGGTAGGCTTCAGTGTGCCGCGCAAAGATCTGGCGATTGAGATTTATGAACGGCTGGCCAGTCAGCTAAAAGGGGTTCAAATGAGCCTTGTGTATGGCGGGCATCATGATGATTGCTATCAGCCGCTGGTTATCTGTACAACCCACCAGCTTCATCGCTACTGGGATTTCTTCGATCTTCTTATTATTGATGAAATCGATGCTTATCCATTCTCCAAAAATCACTTACTCCATCAGATGGCAATGAGTGCCTGCAAAGGACAGTTTGTTCTCCTGAGTGCTACGGCGTTTAATGGAAACCTCCCAAAACAATTTGTAAAGCTTGAGCTAAACAGGCGCTATCATGGACATGATCTGCCGGTGCCTCTGCTGATCTGGTGTCCGGATCGTTGCTTTATTCTGATGACATTCCATCGCATGAAGCATATCATCGCAAACAATGGGCTGTGTCTGGTCTTCGTTCCATTAAAATCAGATGCCCATTTATTAAAAGAAAGATTTAAACGCTGGGGATTTAAGGCTGAAAAGGTGACATCGGATTGCCCTGATACACAAAAAATCATTGAACAATTTCGCCAGCATCAAATTGAGATACTCGTTACAACGACGCTATTGGAAAGAGGCGTGACATTTGCCAATGTTCATGTCTTTGTTTACCGAGCTCATCATTTAATTTTTGATACATCGACACTGACCCAGATTGCCGGTAGGGTCGGACGTAAACCTGATTATCCTGACGGCGGTGTTTATTTCCTGGCTCATCGGATCACTAAGGAGATGCGTTTATGCAAAAAACGAATTCTTCAGAAAAACGCTGCTTAATCTGTGGTCAGCCGCTCTTGCGTGACGGAACCGGCTTCGCCCTTTTTAAAAAAGCAGATTATCCTATCTGCGGTCAGTGTCAGATGTTGTTCATTCCTTCAATTAAGAAAAGTGTATTATATATTTATGACGATTTTTTTAGATCATTATTATTTCGCTATAAAGCGTTAGGTGATCTGGCGCTGGCACCGGTATTTCTTTTAAGCTGTCAGGAACAGCTGGCAAGAAAATACCGTCACTATGTGATTGTGCCAGCCCCCAGCTCACCTCAGGATAATCTTGCCCGTGGTTTTGCCGCACTGCCCTGGATTTTTAAATCACTGCATCTGCCCTTTCTCCCTATATTGTATAAAAATCAAGAATACAAGCAGGCAGTTTCTAAGCACAGAGAAGATATATACAAGGTAATTAGGATTCATAATGGATTCCAGGCTGCCGGAAAAAAGATTTTACTTGTGGATGACGTGATGACATCAGGGCATACGCTTCGAGCTTGCCAGAAATTACTGGCGGATTATCATCCCCAATGCATCGATACTTTAGTGCTTGCCTCCCGGCAAGTCAAACGTGACTCATTTTTAGAAAGGATTATAGGTGAAAAATATGAAAGGTAAAGTTAGAAAGTTTGTTGCGGAAAAAGGATATGGATTTATTAAGGGTGAAGGAGAGCCAAAAGATATCTTCTTTCACTATTCGCAAATTGTTGGAGAAGGCTATAAAACAGTCTGTGAAGGTCAGCGGGTAGAATTTTCTGTAGCTGAAAACGAAAGAGGAAAGTATGCAAAACATATAACAAAAATTTAAAAGTCGGCGTTTGTCGGCTTTTTTCTGTAAAAATTCCTTGTTGTTAAGAAAAAAATGATGCATTATTAGCATAAAATGATTTGAAAGCAGGAAAAAAAATGCTACAATGGAAAATGATTAAAATAAAGAGAGGAGTGTACTCATGGCGCAAAAGAATCGTAAACAGCAGATTCGTAAAGAACTGAAGAAAAAAGGCGCAAATGAAAAACAGGAGAATCCAGTTAAAGAGGAAGAACCCATGATGGTGATGGATGAGGAGTATCCTGACATTGAGACTTTTGAAGATATAGAAGATGAATTGGATTTAACGCAGAAGGTTGAATACCAGACAGAGGCAGCCCCTGAAAAGGTGAGCTTCTTCAGTAAGCTGAAAAAGAAGTTCAGCCGGGACAATAAGGTGCTGAAGGTGCTGGAAGAAAAGGCGGATGCTGTTTTGGCACTGGAACCTCAGATGCGGGAATTAAAGGATGAGGATTTCCCTGTTAGAACACAGGCATTAAAGGATCGGGTTGCGGCTGGCGCTTCCCTGGATGATGTTCTGGTAGAGGCCTTTGCCTTAGCTCGTGAGGCAGCCAGACGAGTTCTGGGGCTTCATGCATTTAAAGTACAGATTATGGGTGCTGTTGCCCTGCATCAGGGCGATATTGCGGAAATGAAAACCGGTGAAGGTAAAACACTGACTTCTATTCTGCCTGCTTATTTGAATGCCCTGGAACAAAAAGGGGTACATATTGTTACTGTCAATGATTATCTGGCTGGTGTAGCCGCTATTGACAATGGCCGTGTTTTTAAATTCCTGGGCTTAACTGTTGGATTAAATAAACGGGAACTGAATAAACCGGAAAAACGTGCTCAGCACGCTTGTGATATTACCTATACGACTAACTCAGAATTAGGTTTTGATTATCTTAGAGACAACATGGTTAAACGCATGGATGAAAAAGTACTTCGTCCGCTCAATTATGCGATTGTCGATGAGGTTGACTCAATTCTGATCGATGAATCAAGAACGCCATTGATTATTTCCGGCGGTGAAAAGAATACGGCTGCGCTTTATATTGCCGCTGACCAGTTTGTTAAAAGATTAAGAGAGGAAGAAGATTATGAAATTGATGTCACTTCCAAGTCCATCTCTTTAACTGAAGCGGGTATTGATAAAGCTGAGAAACAGTTTAAATTGAATAACTTATTTGATTTGGAAAATACGCCTTTGGTTCATCATATCAATCAGGCATTAAGAGCCAATTATATTATGACCAAGGATGTCGAATATGTCGTTGTCTATCATGATGAAGCTAATTCACCTGATCAGGCAGAAATTATGATTGTCGATCAGTTTACCGGCCGTTTAATGCCTGGCCGTCAGTATTCTGATGGCCTGCATCAGGCTATTGAAGCCAAAGAAGGTGTGCGCATTAAGCAGGAAACGGTCACTTTGGCAACGATTACTTACCAGAACTTCTTCCGTCTGTTTAATAAGCTGGCCGGTATGACAGGGACGGCTAAAACGGAAGAGGAAGAATTCAGAACGATTTATAACATGCGTGTTATTGAAATTCCAACCAATCGTCCGGTCATCCGTGAAGATGCGCCAGATTTGATTTATGCCAATAAAAAAGCAAAATTTAATGCTTTATGTGCTGAAGTTGTGCGCCGTCATAGTTATGGTCAGCCAATTCTGATTGGTACGATTTCAGTAGAAACCAGTGAATTATTAAGCCGAATGTTAACGAGCCGGGGCATTCGTCATAACGTATTGAATGCGAAAAACCATGCCCGTGAAGCGGAAATCGTTAAAAAAGCCGGTGTTCGCGGCGCCGTCACCATTGCTACGAATATGGCCGGCCGTGGTACCGATATTAAATTGGGGCCAGGCGTGCCTGAACTTGGCGGACTTGCCGTGATTGGTTCTGAACGTCATGAATCCCGCCGTATTGATAATCAGCTGCGCGGCCGTTCCGGACGACAGGGAGATCCTGGATATTCCCGTTTCTATGTCTCTTTTGAGGACGAACTGATGATGCGTTTTGGCTCTGACCGCTATAAAGGCATGATTGATAAGCTGGATGAAGAAGCAATTGAATCTAAAGCTGTTTCCAAATCCATTGAAAGTGCTCAAAAACGTGTTGAAGGGCAGAACTTCGATACCCGTAAACAGTTATTGCAATATGATGATGTGATGCGCCAGCAGCGCGAAATCATGTATGCTCAGCGTGATGATATTATGTCTGAAGCTGATTTGAGTGAAATCGTGAAAACCATGTTTGAACATGCTATTCATGATACAGTCACTTCTTATACAAAAGAAGAAAACAAGCATCCTCAGGTGGATGTTCAGGGCGCTATGAATGCCGTTGCCAAAAACTATATGCTTTTTGCTTCACTGACAGCGAAAAATCCTGATCTGGTGGCTCATGATCCAGAAAAGCTGACAAAAGTATTGACGGATATTGTCTTTGATCAGTATCACAGCCGTTTCAGAGCTGATATGACGCTGGAGCAGCGGACAGAATATGAAAAGAATGTGCTTCTGGGTGTGATTGACTATACTTGGATCAATCATATTGATGCAATGTCTAAATTGCGTAATGGTATTTATTTAAGAGCCTATGCGCAAAAGGATCCGCTGCAGGAATACACAGAAGAAGCATTTACAATGTTTGAAGCGATGAATGCCAGCATTGCTGCGGACATTTCCAGCCGTATCCGCCGGATGGGCTTAAGAGATTTAAACAGCGAGATTGAAGAAATTGTGGGTCATCGCAATCTCGAAGTTGATTTCCGTTAATGGAATTATACGAAATCAGAAATGGGCTTGAAAAAGCCCATTTACAAATTGAAGAATTTGAGCAGTCTTTAAAAATTGCCGATAAGACCAGAGAAGTCCTGCGTTTGACAGATATCTCTATGCAGGATGATTTCTGGAATGACCCACAGCAGGCAAAAAAGACGCTTGATGAAATGAATGCCATGAAAAAAATTGTGGATGCCTATGAAGATTTGAAAAAGCAATTACAGAATCTTGAGGAAACGATGGCGCTTGTCAAATTAGAAGAGGATCCCGACCTGATGGAATTGCTGGAAGAAGATTATACAGCCTTTAGCGAAGCTTATGATCAGTTTGAAAAAGAAACACTGCTTTCTGGACCTTATGACCGCTTAAATGCGATTTTGGAAATTCATCCGGGCGCCGGCGGAACTGAGAGTCAGGACTGGGCTAATATGCTTTTTAGAATGTACACACGCTACGCTGAAAAGAAAGGCTATCAGGTGGAAGTTTTAGATTATCTTGACGGTGAAGAAGCAGGTATTAAATCCGTGACCATTCTTGTGAAAGGGTATAATGCTTATGGACATCTGAAAGCTGAACGCGGGGTCCATCGTTTAGTACGTATTTCTCCATTTGACGCTAATAAGCGCCGTCATACTTCTTTTGCTTCCGTAGATGTCATGCCGGAATTTGACGGAGATGTGGCAGTTGATGTGAAAACAGAAGACCTGCGCATTGATACTTATCGTTCCAGCGGCGCCGGCGGACAGCATATTAACAAAACCGATTCAGCGGTGCGCATTACCCATTTGCCAACCGGTATTGTCGTTTCCTGCCAGTCGCAGCGTTCACAGATTCAAAACCGGGAACAGGCAATGATTATGTTAAAGAGCAAACTGTATCAGAAAGCTTTGGAAGAGCAGGAAGAAAAACTTAGAGAAATCCGCGGGGAGCAGAAGGAAATTGCCTGGGGATCCCAAATTCGTTCCTATGTCTTCCACCCTTATTCATTAGTTAAAGATTTAAGAAGCGGCTATGAAACAGGGAATACCCAAACGGTCATGGACGGTGATTTGGATGGCTTCATTTATGCTTATCTGAAGTTTGCGGTAAATAAAAATTAAACCGGAGGAATGGTTATTTAGAGAATAGAAAAATGCCGGAAGTTCCTTTGGATAATCAGGCTAAAAGTGATTTGGATGCCTGTACAAAAATAATTGAAGGAAATACGCATCGTATTCAACAACTAATAAAAAACAGGCAAATTAAAAAGGAACTGCGAGGTTCCTTTTAAAATGAATAAAATGCTTAAAAAATTGTTTTGGATAAATAAAAACAGAAGCCGTGAAAGGTTAATAATTGTTCTTTCTGGTATTTTTAATATGGGATGGATAATCATAGTAGGCAATATTAATATCGGCATCACCGCTGATGCCTTCAACGTCGCCAGTTTTTGTATATTGCCACATGGCATAATTGCCTTCATAATTGAGATTGTCGGTGTAACTGGCAATCCAAACTTCATATTCGGCAAGTTCATCCATATCTAAGCGGTGTTCCAGCCAGTATTCTGAAGCGTAAATTCCTGTTTCATAGCCCGCTTCACTGACTCTGTCTAAAAACGCTTTGGCAATTTCTGTAAGTTCTTCACGGCTTAGATGATCCTGACGATCTGTTTCAATATCATAATAAACCGGATATTCCCAGCGATAAAGATTTAACAACGAAATGAAATAATCCGCTTCCGCAAGTGCTTCTTCGACACTGGTGGCGTGACTGTAGTGGTAAGCCCCAACATCCAGTCCTGCTTCCTTGGCACCTTCAACGTGGTTGATGAACATCGCATCACTGGTATTTTCAACACCAAAACTCGTTCGGATGATGGCAAAGGAGTATCCCTCAGCTTTAACTGCATCCCAGTCAATATCACTTTGCCATTCTGATACATCGATGCCTATGGCAACCGGCGTTAATGCCTGATGCGTGGAGGGCAGGTTTTCAGAATCAGGCAGAAGCAGCATTTTTCCAATCGCAAACAATTCAAAAATCAAAAATAAAAAAGCCGAAAAAGAAATGAAACCAAAAATGAATCTGAATTGCTTTTTGAGTCTTTTTTTCTTTTTCCGCTTTGCCATACCGATCACCCAGAGGTATTATAGCACAAATTTCGACAAAACTAATACTATTTTTGTTTGACGTATGCTTTGATCTGTTTTCTCTGTTCTTTGGTGACAAGATTTTTAGGAATCACAATGCTTCCGCCTTGTGGCTGATAAAGCATAAAGCTGTTAGAGAAACCATAATGGAATCGGTAAGGATGGTAGTGCAGCTTTTTGTTGTTTCCATTGATCTGCATCATCATGAAATTCTTTTCAAATTTAATCTTAAAGTTTCCTTCCATCAGTTCAGGGTATTTTTTAGCGGCCCGGCGAACATCAATTAAGGAAATGGTGATTGCCATGAGCAGGCACAGAAGCATTACAGGAATAAATGTAAACACCATTGTCGCTGTTGAACGATAAAGGATTGTATTTTTGGTCAGATTTGCGAGCACATTGATCAGTAAAATACAAACCGCCAGCGTAATGAGATATATTTTCATATAGTAGAGCGTCATTGCCTGAATGTAGGCTGTTCGATAATCTTGCTTTGTCATTTTAAATTGTATATGTATCATTTCCATTTCTCCTTTTCTTTTAATTGTCTAAAGCGCTCTTCAGTTATTTGTCCGCCTTCACATTCAACGACGGCTGCGGCATACTGATTGGCATATTTCAGGATTTTTTTCATTGGCCATTTTTGCAATAAGCCATACAGACACATGCCGGCGTGGCTGTCACCAGCACCAATTGTATCTCTGACATGTGCCAGGTGCTTCGATGCCACAAAGATATCTTCTTTGCCATCAAAACAATAAGCCCCTTTATGTCCAAGCGTAATAATTACCGGCGCCTGGGTTTGTTCATAAAGGAACCGCGCAGCCTGTGGATAAGCAGTGGTCTGGCTGATATAAAGCGCCTCATTTTCGTTGAGATGCAAAACAGGATGCAGACTTAATACGGCATGCCATTTTTCCTGAGAAATAAAGCGAATTCTGGGACCTGGCGCAAATAATAACAGGGTAGGTTCTTTTGACTGAAGAAAATCAATGATCACCTGTCCTGTTGTCTCTTCTATTTCCAATCCGGAGATATAAATGGCATCATCTTTTTGAATTGGAAATTCAGATAACATCTCTTTCGTAAAGCGATATTCTGTGCCATGATGAGATAAGAAGGTCCGTTCGCCATCTTTTTCCACAAAACAGTAACAGCAGCCATTGGGCTGATTCCGTCTGATTAAAATGGGAATCTCCAGTTTTTTTAACTGTGCAGCGACAAAGTCGCCATAAAGCCCGGTGCCGACAGGACATAATAAATGATAGGGGATTTGAAGATGCCTGAAGCAGTCAGAGGCATTAAAAGCACAGCCGCCCAGCCGCATGGTCTGTGATTGAATCGATAAATCATCTTCTCGGGTTGGCAGATGGTCGATATGAATAATGACATCCGCTACAACAGAGCCTATGAGCCATACCTGATTCATTCAATCACCTCCTGCTTTCCCTATTTTAACATTATCCAAAGCTAAAAAAAAGACTTCTCGTAAAAAAACGAAAAGTCTTGGTACTATTCCTGGATAAACTGAGAAATGAAATCGATATTTCTTTGTGTGAAATCATAGCCTTCCTGGTATGTTTTTTTAAGTGTGTCCAAATTCTCTTCAAAGCTGTTTAAGGCATGCATTGGCTGAATAATCAATGCATCTCCCTGCTTTTTGAGCTGATGGCAGAAAGCGACTGTTTCATTATAGCGGATATGCCGGCTGCGAATCTGACTGGCCAGCTGGGGATAACGTTTTTGTAAAGCCTTTGCCATCATTTCGTGACTGCGGCTGGCTTCTTTATGATAGCTTTCCGGCTGGGTAAGAATAATCAGATGTTTGGTACAGCCATCGGCAATGGCTTTACGGATAGGGATGGGATCGGAAATACCGCCATCATAATAAATTTTATCGTCTAAATGGCAAGGCGGGAAAAATCCGGGAATGGAACAGGTAGCCTGGATTAAGCGATTGATATTGCTGCAATGCCTGCCTTCAATGTATTCTGCCTGGCCGGTTTGGGCATTGGTGACGCCCACCAGAAAAGTACCAGGGTATTGTTTAAATGTTTCCATATCGAAGGGAATATGTTTTTCCGGAATATCCTCAAAAGCAAACTTTAAACCAAAGAGACTGCGTTCTTTGATAAAATTACGGCGGGAAATATAGCGGGGATCATGGCGATAGGTCAGAAGAATCTCAAGATTCCTGCCTTTTTGTTTTGAAACATAGGAAAGGCCATTGGAAATTCCTGCTGAAACACCGATGATGTAGGGCAGTTCTATATTGTTTTCCAATAAAGCATCAAGCACACCAGCTGTAAAAACAGGACGAAAAGTGCCGCCTTCTAAAATAAGACTGGTCATTTAATCACCTCCGCCTTTTATTATACACCCAAAAGACTAAAACAGTTCTAAGGAAGATAATTCTTTTTTGTAAGCCCGGCCAACAGGAATTACGGTGTTATCTTTTAAAATGAGCTGGGTAGACTGGATCTGAGCAATTTGGCAGATGGCTACCAAATAAGAATTGTGGACACGAATAAAACCGCGAAGCTGTGCCTGCAGGCTTTGCATATTCTGTCTTAGCGTATATTCTCCATGACGGGTATGCAAGGTCAGGTAGTGACTGAAAGATTCCACATAATTGATGGAAGAGATAGCTAAATGCAGTGTCGAAGAACCCATTTTAATCGGAATCGTCGCATAGGTTTCTTCAAAATATTGGCGAAGCAATCGTTTTAAAACAACCATATCTTCCTCATTGTGTTCTTTTCTTAAAATATAGAAAGGCTGATAGGAAAGATAATCGTGGATGTTTTCTTCATCCTCGATGGAAAGCACCAGAGGTCCCTGATAGCGCTGGCGGATTTGTGCAAGTTCCGTTTTATCATGAACGGATAAAAAAACAAGGTTCATTTTGGGATGAGGTTCCCTCAGCCAGAGAGGTTCTAAATGATGATCTTCTAAAAGGTTCTGGAGCTCCTGTTTAAAGCAGTCATCGTTATAATAGATGATCATTTTTTGGAACCTCTTAAATCAAGCAGTTCATTATGTTTAAGCAGCGTTAATAAATCATAAGGATCCTCCAGATAAACCCCATGATCTTTCATTTTTTGAAATGCTTCATATATCTTTGGCCCATCGCCATCCAATTTAAAAGGGGCGTCTAAAACACTGCCATCCTCAAAATAAATTTTGAAATACTGGGTTGTGCTTAGATCAGCCATAAAAGAGATACGTTCCCGATAATAAAGTTTCACATAACTGATTTCTTCATACTTATAATGGTGAGAATTGGCTGTAAAGTAGCCTTTTTTAAAAATCTCTGCCATCGCTTTTAGCTTTTGCATCAGATTTAAAGAGCTGTCATCATTATAACAGAAAAACGTTTCATCGACACTCCATGAGGCATTGCAGCGAACGCAGACAGAGATATAAAGGTACAGCATGATGAGCATACAGACAGGGACCATGACTTTGGAAATTTGAACATCCGCCATGATTTTTGTCACCTTAAAAATCAAATCAAAGGAGATGCCGATTTGATAACCCCATAAAAGCTGATAGAGCAGGAAAATAATATAAATCAATCGTGAACCGAATTTTCTTCTTGGTTTGCCAACGATAATCATGTTTGAATTTTTCTTCATTTTCCCAACATCTCCTCTCTTCAATCATCATACTTCATTTGCCGCATTTTTTTCAAGCCCTGAGAAAAAATTAGCGGACTTTATTTCTCTTTACATCCATGAGATATCCTAAGACAATCAATCACAAAGATGGTTAAATGGGCATTGTATAAAATAGCCAATGGAGCATAGCGACAAAGGTCAATGCGTACATATAATAAAATGACCGCCAATCACCCTTTCTCCAGAGGCTTTTTTAACATCATTGTTACCTGTATTTTAGGCACTATTGTCTGTTAAGGCAATGCCTGTGGCGCCAGCAACGTGATTCTGGCATGAATGAAATGTCAAAATAAGGAACATCCTGCAGTTTTATTCTTGCTTTAATAAATCAACTGCGCTATGATAGTGCAAAAGGAGGGATTTATTTGAAAACAACATTTACTTATGATCATTATTTTAAATATGATGAAATTAAAAGTAATCTGGCATATTTTTCTAAAACATATCCAGAGCTCTGTCAGGTCGAATCCATTTGCACGACCCCTAAACAGAGAGAAGTTTTTGCAGTGACACTTTCCTGCGGTAAACCAGATGAAAAACCAGCTTATTATATTGATGGTAATACGCATGCCGGAGAAGTTACAGGATCCATGGCGGCAATGCACACGATTGATTACTTACTGACAAATTTCGGCAAGGATGAAAAAGTGACAACGATTCTGACTCGCTTCACGATTTATGTGATTCCGCGTATCTCACCTGATGGGGCTGAAGTTTATCTGACAACACCTAATAGTCTGCGTTCAGTTGACCGTCCTTACTTGACAGAAACACAGGATCGGGGACTCTATGCCAATGATATAGACAATAACGGGGTCATTGCCATGATGCGTTTTAAATCACCAACAGGTGTCTGGGTTAAAGATCCAGAGAATCCGCTGTTAATGATTAAACGCGCCCCTGACCAGATGGAAGGCGAATTCTATCATGTCTATACAGAAGGTCTGATTGAAGGCGATATTGATCCAATTTATCCGGCTAAACCGCTTTGGGGACTTGATTTCAACCGTAACTATCCTTTTGGCTGGTATACAGAAAACCGTCAGCCAGGTGCCGGACCTTACCCTTTAAGCAATCCGGAAAATAAAGCAGTTGTGGATTTTGTCATTGCTCATCCAAATATTGGCGGTGTGGCAACCCATCACACCAGCGGCGGTATTATCCTTTATCCGCCAGGAACAAGACCAGAAAAAACAGCGCCTCGCAAAGATATGACATTCTTTAAGGAAATCGGAGCGATGGCAACCGAAGAAATGGGCTATGGCTGCATCAATATCTTTGACAGCTTCTTTGAAGATCAGACAGAATATTCCAGCGGTGCTTTTGATGACTGGTGCTATCAGTCACGCGGTATTCCTGCTTACACGATTGAATTATGGAATCTTGAAGAGCGGGCTGGCTGCGGTTCTCCTTGGCCTGTACCAAAACAGCCTAAAACAGCAAAAGAAAAGATGGCTGATTTAGGCAAAATCTATGATTGGGTTCAAAAAAATGCGCCGGAGGCTATTTTGCCATGGAAAACCTTTGATCATCCCCAGTTAGGAGAAGTGGAAATTGGCGGCTTAAGCGCTAAATTTACTTATCAGAACTGTCCAAATGAATTCTTAAAACAGGAAGTGGAAAAAACCACACGTTTCACATTAAGAATGGCCTGCACACTACCACGGTTGGAAATTGTCAAGAAAGCCGTGACACATCTTGAAGGCAATGTTTACAAGGTCGATTTACGAATCGCTAACAGAGGTTATCTGCCAACTTATCTGACCGATGCTTTATGTGAATTAAAACTGGATCATGCGCTTAAAGTTTCTTTAAAGGGCGATGTGGATTTCATTAGCGGAGCAAAGGAAACAGCTGTAGAAAAACTTGAAGGCTTTGGCTGCATTCCTTCTGGCTTTGGCTATGGTGCCAATATTCAGACATCTGCTTTTGCACCTTTGGAAACAACGATCAGCTATGTATTAAGTGCCAAACCAGGAACAGAAATTGCTATTGAGATTTCCGGTGCCAAAGTTGGTCTTATTAAAGAGTCTCTTTGCCTGGATTAAAGAAAAAACGCCAATTGGCGTTTTTTCATTTTAATTGGAAATATTTGTCCAAAAGCGTTATTTTTTCGGCAATAATTTCGAGACTCCCATAACTGCGATTGCCTTCCTCCAGATAGGTACGTGACTGAATTCTGCCTTTGATGGCAATAATGCTGCCCATTTCGCAGGTCTCGCAAATGGACTGTGCCATGCCTCGCCACAAAGTTACCTCTAAATAGTCCGATTCATAAATCCCATAGCTGTTCTTAAAATGTCTGACTGTCTCGAGAACGACATTGGTAATTTTCTGGCCGCTGTTTGTTTGCCCGAGTTCTGGCTTCTTGGCCACCTTTCCTACTAAAATCACTTCATTAATCATCAAATTTCCCTCCTTCGCCCTCAATCATAAAGGATTGGAAAATGAATGTAAAATGAGTGATTAGAGCGATTTGGCCTAGGCCAAATCGACAAATTGCTATAGGCAAAATGTCTGAATTTGCTTATCTGTCTTGCTTTATTGGTAGTGATTTAATTTTTTTTCAATCAGATGATCATTTTCATAAGTCAGCTTTGCTTCGGTAAAACCGGGGCGGGACAGCCACTCTTCAAAATAGCGGTCGCCTTCCCACATGGGTAAATCTGCCAGCTTGCCGTCATCCACCCAGCATAGTTCTCCTTCCGGGCATTCTTCTTTCAACTGGCCATGGCAGGCATCAGCGACATAAAGGAACATGCCTTCATCTTCACCGTGCATGATGCCTGGAAAGGTAATATATCCCTTGAGTTCAATATGGTCTAAAACCAGACCGGTTTCTTCAAAAAATTCCCGGCGGATGCATTCGTCAGGGGATTCGCCTTTTTCCAGTTTGCCGCCAATGCCGATCCACTTGCCTTCGTTGATGTCATTTTCTTTTTTATTGCGGTAAAGCATTAACGTCTGATGATTCTTTTTTAAATAACAGATGGTTGTCAGGATTGTCATTTGATTCACTTCACTTTCTGATTTTATTGATATTAAAACGATAGCGAGCGCTACCGTTTAATGTTAATCGAGATGGTAAACCTGCATGAAGTTATAGAGTGCGCCTAACAGATTGGAATCGTTGTTAAAGGCACATTTGGTAATATTTGGCTTACCGATATGCGGTACTTGTTCCCAGATGACATCAATCTGCCGTCTGATTTCTTCAATTAACAATGGCTGTTCAGAAATACCGCCGCCAATACAGATGATGTCCGGATCAAAAATCAATGTCATATTGTAAGTTTGGACGGCAATGCGATAGCAGAAATCGGCAAGAATTTCCAGACAGTCCGGATCATTGGCGTTGGCCATTTCAAAGAATTTCTCACCATTGATACTGCCTGGTTCAAGTCCCTTGACTTTTTCAGCGGCAGCGCCCAGTCCCAAGGCTGAATTCTGGTGAGCCCAGATAACTGGCTTTCGATGCCGGTCCATTTCATTGATCAGGAAGCTGACTTCTCCGGCAATTAAACGATTGCCGCGATGGATTTTCTTGTTTTTTATAACCGCCCCGGCAATGCCTGTGCCAAAAGCTAAAACGATGGCATCCTGTACATCTTTTGCGGCTCCAATCCAGGCTTCCGCAAGACCGGCACATTTACCGTCATTTTCCACCGCGACAGGCAAATTGTCACAGCGGCTGGAAAGCATATCACGAAAATGTGACTGATGCAGGAATGGCAGATTGCCGCCGTTGTAGATAATGCCTTTTTCGACATCAACTGCGCCTGGCGTAGAAACAGCGATGCCTTCAACGCCTTCCTTATGTTCCTGATACACAGCAACCAGCGTGTCCAGAAAGACATCAATGCCTTCTTTATTGTTAGTTGGAATTTTACTTTTGTAAAGAATTTCCCCGTTTAATGTGATTTTGGCGAATTTGACAAATGTTCCGCCAATGTCAAAAACTAAATACATATTTTTCCTCCTTTTTTAAATATACGGTTCAAAGTCTGAAGCTGAGAGTTCATCCAGCTGATAGATGCGATAAAGATGTACACCATTTGCCATAATCTCGATTTCCCAGAATTCCGTGAAAGGCTGAGGCGTTTTCAAACCCTCGATAATTTCTGCTGTATCCGTGTCTTCAATATAATCAATCATCATGCCGCGAATATAATAGAAAACATGGTCATTAATGATGGCAAAGGGATAAATACAGATAAGCTGAATCATGCGCATTACGTTATGCTGGTGATTCAATGCCATCCACGAGAGCTTCATCGCCCATTGATTTGCCAGCTCGGGATCAAGATGTTCATTTAAAATGACGATATCCTGGTTTTTCCAGGCATTTTGCACAATGTAGTATAAATCAATGACGCTGCTGTCCAGATCATAAGGAAGCGTCGACTTTAACTGCTTTAAAGCTGGCTTGAAGTATTTTCGCACTTTTGTGACCTGATAGGCATGGGTGTAGTAGGAAAGAAATCCAAAAGCGCCTAATGCCGTAAAGATTGTGATAATGGTGACCGCCGGCTGATTCTGCGAACTGCCTGAACCTGTTTTGCTGCTGGTGGTATGAGAGCTGCCAGAACTGCCGGTGCTTGTTTTACCACCGGCGCGGGCTTTGGCGCTTGGGCAAAAAACAAACATCAAAACAGTACATAAAATCAAGACAAGTTTTCGGTATCTCATAGAACCCCCTTCTTCCGCTACCATCATTATAGCACAACAACGGGAAGAGCGGAGACGTTTTCAAAATTGTTTTCTAAAATGTTTAAAAATGATATAATGAAAAGGGTGATACATCATGAGAGAAGAAAATGAAAGAGTCAAAGCGTTATTTGCGGATTATGCCAAAGAAGAAGGCGCGCAGTTGTATATCAATGAGATGCTGGAGCAGTTAACGATGATTAAAGAAGATGTTTTGATTTTCTATCGTCCAAGCAGCAGAGATGTGAGTGCCTGCTTTGGCATGCTGGCGCCATTGACGTATGAAGAAGAGGTCCATTTATTTGTCCGCAAACACAATCGGATTAACTGGCGGTTTTTTTCAGAATGGTATAATGATTTAAAGCCTGCCATTTCTTTTGAAGGTGCAGTCATCCTCAGCGATGAACATCCTGCCAGTATGGCTTTGGTCAACGCATTATCTGGGGATTTTGAATTCAAAGCTTTGCTTAATCACCATTTACATAAATACAATATCGATATTGACCAGCATGATATAACGGTTTATATGCAAAGAGGGATGGTATCCATGTTAGAGGAAAATACAATGACTGTTTCTGATTTGAAGGAGATGTATCTGCTGCTAATAAAAACACGCGAGGCCCTGAATTTTGCCTGGAAGCATCGCTGTTAAAAATTTAAGGATAGGAGTGAGCATTTATGAAGGGATATTTTAATCATTGCAATATTAATGTGACTTCATTAGAGAAGAGTATTGCCTTTTACAAAGAAGCTCTGGGACTGGAAGTCATCAGTGAAAAAGAAGCCAAGGACGGCAGTTTTAAACTGGTTTATCTGGGTGATGGCAAGACACCTTTCAAACTAGAACTGACATGGTTGAAAGACCATCCTCAGCCTTATGAGTTAGGTGAAAATGAAAGTCATATTTGTTTTGTGATGGAAGATTATAAAAAAGCACATCAGCTGCATGAAAAAATGGGCTGCATTTGTTTTGAAAATGAGGCAATGGGCCTTTATTTTATTCATGATCCTGATGACTATTGGCTGGAGATTGTGCCTGGCAGATAAAAGTGTTGGAATTTCCAATGCTTTTTTCTTTTTAAGCGAAGGATACTTGACATTCTCTAAAGAGAAGCATATAATTTAAGCATGAGTTAGCTTTAGCTAACCTATGAAAGGAGTGTTGGTTATGACAGGTGATATTTTAACGGCATTGATTGCCGTTGTGATTATTGTCATTTGTGTCTTCTCAATAAAAAGCTACGTTAGAAAAATTGGAAGCGGCTGCTGCGGCGGCAGTGAAAAGCGGATACGAGTCAGAGATAAAAATACTGCGCATTATCCGCATCATATTATTTGTGATACTGAAGGGATGCATTGCAGTCAGTGTGCCCGCAGAATTGAAAATGCCTTCAATGCCCTCAGCGGTGTTTATGCCAAAGCCAATTATAAAAATGGGCAGGTAGAGATTCGCACGAAAGAAGAGCTTTCAGACACAAAGATCAATAGCGTGATCAGTTCATTAGGCTATACCGTCAATCACTTAAAACATGTTGCCTAGGCAATGTGTTTTTTTATGTCAATTCTTTGCCTGCGGGAACTGAATTTGCTATACTATGGATAATGATAGACGGAGGTATGCAAAATGAATGTTGAGGCATGTTTAAAACAGCTTGACGAACTGTTTGAATATAAAAAATTAGCGGATGTGGAACCTTTCCTGTTAGAATGTGTACAGCGCTCACTAAGCGAAGACAGACCGGATGCAGCTTTGACTTTTCTAAATGAATTAATTGGCTATTATCGCAGTGTCAGCCGTCATGAAGATGCTCTGTTAATTGGGGCTGAAGCTTTGAAGTGGGTAGAGAATATGGGGCTGTCAGGAAGCAAAGCCCATGCGACAACCCTGGTCAATTACGCGACCGCTTTGCGGGCGGCCGGAAAATGTGAGATGGCATGTCAGTTATATGATGAGGCCTTGAAAGTGTTGGATCGCTTTCCTTTAGAATCTGTGCAATATGAAAAAGCTTCCCTTTTTAATAATTTATCAATTGCCTACCAGCAGCTGGGCGATGAAGCGCATGCTGTAGATGCTCTGTTAACGGCAATGGGACTGATTGAAAAACCATCCGTGGAAGAAGCGATTTCTTTAGTCAATATTGCTGGCTGTTATTACCGGATGGCTAACAATGAAGAAGGCTTTAAAGCCAGTCAGAAAGCAGTTGCGATTTTTCAGGGACTTAATGAAACCTCAGATGCACATTATGCAAGTGCCCTGGCTAGCCTGGCCGATGGCTATGCCGCCAGAAATGATTATGTAAGTGCCGCGAAAGTCAATGAGCAGGCAATCCAATATCAGCTTGATAGTTTTGGCTGTAATGATGATTATTATCTGCTTATCCAAAAGCAGCAGGCTCTGCTTGAACTGGCTGGAAGAAAAGCGGAAATACCGGCGCTTTTAAAAAATGCGGCTCCAAAGAAAATGAATGGTCTGGCCCTGTCCCGGGCTTATTATGAAAGATTTGCCAAAAATGCTTTGCGGCATCAGTTTCCTGAGATTTGTGACAAACTGGCCATTGGTTTAGTGGGCATGGGCTCCGAGTGCCTTGGCATGGATGATGAAATCTCACAGGATCATGATTTTGGACCGGGCTTCTGCATTTTTCTCCCGGAAAAATGGGCACCGATGTATCTGGCGCCATTAACACAGTTTTATGAACAGCTGCCGGATACGTTTATGGGCTATAAACGCCAGACAACGCGGCAGGGGACAGGCCGTGTCGGGGTGATTGTCATTGAAGACTTTTTCCGCCAGATGACCGGCTATCCTTATGGACCTGAACAGTTAAGAGACTGGATGGGCCTGGATGAAGCCTGGCTCTTAACAGCCTGCAATGGTGAGATTTTTGAGGACAATTCAGGGATATTTTCGACAATCCACCAGCATCTTGCCAACTATTATCCTAAAGATATTTATCTGAAAAAACTGGCGGCTGTACTTGCCAAAATGGCTCAGGCCGGGCAGTATCAGTATGCCAGATGTATGCGCCGCAGGGAATTGGAGAGTGCTCAAATGTATATCTGGCAATTTGTTCAGGAAGGACTGCATCTTCTTTTCTTAATGAATCAGACCTATATGCCTTATACTAAATGGCAAATGCCGATGGCAAGAAATCTTAAAGTTGGGCAGCCGATTTTAAGTAAATTAATTGCCTTGATGAAATTGCCTGACGGTGATCCTGCCGTTTTTGAGGACGGCAAAATGATCCATCGTGAAGATGCCCGCCAGGCATTCATTGAAGAGATTGCCCAGGATGTGACAGCCTGGCTGATGCATAATAATTTAAGTGACCAGCAGGACTGTTATCTGGAAACCCAGGCTTACATTGTGCAAAGTCAAATTGAAGATCCGGAAATCAGAAGCCTGCATTTGATGGAGGAATAAAAAAATGATTGAGGAAATCATCGCTTTAGAGTGGCAGATGTTTGACAAGGTACAAAATATTGGCGGGCGCGCTTACTGCCAGAACGACTGGGAAACTTTTTACATCATGCGCAAAAGTCAGTTTGAATGTTTCAGCGAAAAAACCCAGCGTTTATATCTTCAGGACCTACAGGCAGCAGCAAATGCCGGACGCAATCTGATCACTGAAAAGTATGCCTATATGATGGCATCTACCGATCCCAAAGGATATGCGGAAATCTGTGCTTATCTGCCTGTCATTGATGAAGAAAGAAAAAAACTGATTGAGGCAGTTGTAGCTATTGAAGTGGAAATGATGGAATCTTTTTATGCCAGGTATCCAAACTTGTCTTTTCATGCCCGTTATATCCACACCAGCGAAGATACTTTAGAAGAAACTTCCAGTGAGACCTATTTAAGAGGCGAACTTTCAACTTATTCACCATCAGTGCTGGTCAGCTATATTCAGGATGTCATTGATTATGTCAATCATGATGTGAATCTGATTGAAATGATTGTGCAGAAGGAAATGACGGCTTATGGCTATGCCTCTTTGGAAGACGCTGAAAAGGCATCCAGAACGGTGGATTAATTTTTAAATTGGGGAAAACTCCCCTCTTTTTTTATCTAATTGTGGAAAACCTAAAATTAAAATCGGATTTTCCACTATTTTTGGTGAATAATATTGCCGTTAGGAAAAGTTTGGGTTATAATTATTCTGTATTTATCCGTAAATGAGGTGGGAAAGTGGAAAATAAAAAAATGAAAATATCGCTGATTTCTCTGTTGGTTATATCCCTCATCGTCCCTTTAATATATAAAAATAATGTCCTGGCTAACAACGACCAGACACTTGAGGAAATGGTCAATGATTATTTTACAGTCATTGATGATGAAGGCAATACCGAAATTATCCCTTTAGAGGATATTGCCAGTGAAGAGGGAGAAGAAATCAGTGTTGCCGAAAAATATGATGTTGTGAATCATATTGGCGGAGAAGTAGAAGTTGTGGATACCTATGATTCCAAAGAGGAGGCTGAAGATGCAGTGGATGCTTTGCAGATGCAGCGGTCTGTGGGCAATTATTCTGCGCAGCCATTTGATTTGGACAGATCGGTTACAATCGGCGTTGTCTATATCAAAACTTCTGATATTACAGAATATAGAAATGTCAATACGAATGATTCAGGTTATACCAATGGTGCTTATGGTGTGGATGCCGCTTATATTGGAACTTTCAATGGTAAAATCCGTGCCAAAATTGCCGGCGTAGTCGCTGATTTTGAAGCTGAAGATGTCAATGTTGTGGCTTATGACAGTGACTGTGATGTCAGCTACTATATGGTCAGCGGCGGCTATCTGAGACATTATTACTACTATGGTTCAAGTCATGCGCTGGCTTCAACACGTGTCGGCTATGCCCTGAGCTATTTGCAGGCAGATAAGAAATATTACAGCTATGATGGTCATTATTTCTATACAGATTATGCTTCTATGATTAAAGATTATCAAAGCGGAACTTATACACGTTCGATAAATCCGAACAATCCTTATTATAACTATTATCAGTATTTATCTCACCGGGCTTTGAGTTCTTATACAGCCGCTGATTTTAACAATATGGCGATTGACAGCATGGGGCAGTCCAGCTATGATGCAAGTAAATTTAAGAATATCGGCAGTGCCTTTGTGGAAAATCAGAATGAATATACTGTTAATGCCATGTTAATGTTTGGGGTTGCCGCTAATGAAAGCAACTGGGGCAGAAGCTCCATTGCTATGGATAAAAATAACCTGTTTGGGCATGGCGCTAATGATTCGAATCCTTACTGGGGTGCGAACGGTTATGCAAGTCCAAGTCAGTCGGTTCAGGATCATGCCTACTATTTTATTTCCCGCGGTTATCTGGATTATGAAGACTGGCGTCACTATGGTCCGCATTTGGGCGATAAAGAAGGCGGCTTAAATGTTAAATACGCTTCAGATCCTTATTGGGGAGAAAAAGCTGCCTGCCGTACATATTTCTTAGATCGTCAGCCTGCCGATTACGGCAGCACAAAGATGGGAATCATCAATGGCGTATTATCGAATTACCCGCTCTATAAAGAGCCATCCACAAGTTCAACGGTGATTTTCAAATGTAATTATCTGATGAACCTTCCGGTTTTAATTGTGGATACTGTGACTCAGAGTGGAAAAACCTGGTATAAGATCCAGACCGATACTGCGTTGTCTTCAGACAGAACATCGCCGGATTATTCCCGTATTTATGACGCTTCACATGATTATGCTTATATTCCTGCGGACAGTGTAACGATTGTTTACGAAGGAAATGGCAAAACGCCAAGTGGTGATCCAATCCCAACCATCAAAATGGGAGATGTCAATGGCGACGGGCAGATTACACCATCAGATTATGTTCGTGTGAAAAATCATATTTTAGGAAAGGCAATACTAACAGGTGATGCCTTAAAAGCAGCTGATATGAACGGTGATGGCAATATTACGCCATCAGATTATGTCCGTATTAAAAATATTATTTTAAATGGGCAGTAAAGAGGTGATTGATGATGAAAATGAAAAAAATATGGGGTGCACTGTTAAGTTTAACTTTAGTTTTAGGATTTGTGCTGCCGGTAAAGGCAAGCGATCCATCATTATTAGTAACTGTCGATAAAGATACCGTGAATGTTGGAGATACTGTGACTTTTACTGTTTCTGTATCAAATGGTGCTGGTGATGTCAGTGTCAGCGGTGCTGCATCAGATTATGGCTGGTTTGAAAACAGTTCTAAAACCTATACAGTGACGGCGACTGAAGCTGGAACAATTACGGTCAGTGCCAGTGGAACAATTTCCGATTTAAGTGAGGATCCAAGCGACCATACGCTGAGTGATTCTGCTACGGTAACGGTCATTGATAATACGCCAAAGCCTCCTGTCGATCCGGAAAAGCCAACAAATCCAACGAGACCTTCTACACCAAGTGTCCCTGAAGAACCTGAAGATCCGGAAGAACCTGAAAAGTCAGATGATTCCCGACTCTATTGGCTGGAAGTGGATAAAGGAACATTGACACCTGAATTTTCAAGTTATGTTTATGAATATACGGTAGAATTGACCAGCAAGGATAAAGAAATTACAATCAGTGCGGATGTCTGGGACAATAATGCTTCAATGAGCGGCACCGGATTAAAAGTACTTGAGGTTGGAAGCAATAGTTTTACCATTGATGTTACGGCAGAAGATGGCAGCCGCACAGCCTATACAATCAATGTGAATGTGAAAGAAGTCGCTACGATTTTCTTCGATTTTAATGATAAAAAATTAGGCGTTTTAAATGAAGTGGCAAACGCAGATATACCAAAGGGATTTACAGAAAAAACAATCCAGATCAAAGAAGAGAAAGTGAAGGCTTTTGAAAATAAAGAAGCGACTTTAACTTTATTATATATGGTTGATGAGGCGGAAAATAAAGGCTTTTACATCTATTCTGAAAAAGACAGTGAGATTTTAGGCCTGTATCGTCCAATGATCATTGACGGCAAAGAATATTACCCTGTCAATATTCCTGCATCTGTCAAAAATCTGGCTGGTTTGATGGCAAAGACAATAACGCTTGATGACGAAACACTGGAGTGTCTTGCGATTGAAGGGGAACATCAGGAAGACCTGAAGCAATATGCGATTTTGTATCTGATGAATACGGATGGCAAGATACACTATTATGCTTATGACACAGAGACAAAAAAATTAAAAGAATATCCTGAAACTTCTCCATTAACGGCAAAGAACCTGGCTGAGTGGCTGTTGGAAAAAGAGGAAACACCTTGGCTTCTTTACGGCGGTATCGCGGCTGGTGTAGTCGTGATTGCCGGTATTGGTATCTTTATCTTTATTAAAACAAAGAAAAAGAAAGAAAAAGCTTTAAGAAATGCTTCAGTAAAGGAAAATAGAAAGACAAAGCATCGTGATCGTAAGCTTGTCACAGATGATACATTCTTCCAGGAGGTCCCTTTTGATGAAGAAGAGGGTGCCGGTGATGAGGAAGGAATTCCTTCATTCATTGAGAATGCTTTAAAGGGAATTACAGAAGCTGATGTCGCAGAAACAATTGTCGCTAAACCAAAAGATACAGAAACGACAGTTGATATTACTAAACTGGATGAAGATGATCAGAAGGATGACGATGACGACTGGATTGATGAAAACATGATTCATTCGGTTGTTAGTGACGATACAGATTTGGATCTGCATTTTGACGATTTATTCAAAGATAAATAAAAGGGAAGGAGCTTTTTGCTCCTTCTTTTTGGATAGGAGGAAAGGATAATGAAAATTTTACTGACGGGGTTTGAGCCTTTTGGCGGGGAAAAAATGAATCCAGCATATGAGGCCATTCGACTGTTGCCAGATATGATTGAAAACTGTCGTATTATCAAAAAAGAAATACCGGTTGTATTTGATGAAGCCAGTGAAATCATTTATCAGATGATCTGTCAGGAAAAGCCGGATATTGTCATTTGTGTCGGACAGGCTGGCGGCAGGGATCATATAAGCGTTGAGTTTGTGGGCATTAACTTCCGTGATGCCCGGATGCCTGATAATCAGGGCTATCAGCCGATAAATGAGACCATTAAGAAAGATGGAGATACTGCTTATTTTACGAAACTGCCGGTAAAGGCCATGGTATCAGAAATGAAGAAAGCAAAAATTCCAGCCGAAGTGTCTTATTCGGCTGGAACATATGTATGCAATGATGTCTTTTATCAATTGCTTTATCATATTGATAAACATTTTCCTCAGATTCGCGGTGGTTTTATTCATGTGCCATTCGCTGATGAACAAGCAAAAAATCATCCAGGTAAACCGTTTCTTCCTTTATCCATGATCAGTCAGGGTTTGGAGGCCGGGATCCGTGCAGCTATTGTTTACCCAACTGATGTGTCGGAGATTGCTTAATCTTAGACAGATACAGATTTTAGTTTGATTTATTACAGCTTTTTTACGCTTATTTAAAAGACCATTCTTCTTTAAAGTGATCTACGAATTCTTCAAGTCGCTGATGTCTTTTTTCAGCGATTTGTTTTGCCGTTTTTGTATGCATGAAGTCTTTGAGTTTTAAAAGTTTATCATCAAAATGCTGGAGTGTATTTTGCGGATTTGTCTGACTGTAGATAGGACGCTGGATACTGGCGCCATAAGCAAAAGCCCGGGCAATACCAATCGCTCCCATGGCATCAAGCCTGTCGGCATCCTGAACAATTTTGGCTTCAAGTGATACAGGCGCCTGATGTGCACTAAAAGAGACACAGGAAATAATAGCACATACTTTTTCGATGATATCATCATTGATGTTCAATTCTTTCATCAGCTTTCTGGCATTGGTCTTGGTTTCTGCTTCATTTTTGGTAACGAATTTATGATCATCTAAATCATGCAGCCAGCTGGCTAAAGAAATGAGTTCAATATCGCCGCCTTCCTGGGATTGCAGGTACATTGCCAGATGATGGACCCTTTTCATATGTTCAAAGTCATGGCCGGTGCAGTCTTCTTTAAATGTTTCCTGCAGCCGGTTGACTAGCAGTTGCTCGTCCATCTATTCATTCACCTCAATTTCAAATATCATATTTTCTTTGTTTACCTGAAGAATAGGCAGGTCCGGGCGCTTTTGAATCAGCTGACTGACGGAGTCAAATCTTTGCCAGGAATGGATGGGCAGGATTGCTTTGGCAGTGGCGTATTGGCTAAATAGCTCAATGCCGCCAAACATGTACTCCTCCAGCCGTGGGTCAAGGGGGACACAGGCCAGATCAAAGGCCCTTCCCTGGATTTTTTTTAATTCTTCAAGATATTTTGCATCAAGTATTTTGTCTTCTTCATCTTGCCAGTGCCAGTAATTTAAGTCTCCGCTGTGATAAATTGTTTTATTTTCACACTGCACAATGAAAGCAACGCCTTCATCATTTGAGGCCAGTGTTTCTATGGTCAATGGTTCAATCTCGAGTTTTTCATGATCCTGCATTTGATAAGCTGGGTGTTTCAGATTTTTTGGCAGTTTGATGTCACTGGCAACAACCACTGTCATGTTATCTTTCAGATGATTTAAAATGGCCGGATGATAGTGATCATGGTGTGCATGAGAATAGAATAAATAAACCTTTTTTTGAGGGTTTACATAGGGAAGCGGACTTTTGTAAGCATCAAAAATAAGAATATGCTGGGCCATTTCAACCATCACAGCACTATGATATAAAAATGTGACTTTCATGATAATCATCTCCTTGACTTCATTATATCACTATCTATTTTACAGGGGAATTTATTTTTCTTTCAATGGCTGGCGTGCTATAATGAGAAACAAGGAGAGTGAGTGAAATGGACTTAATTGAACGCTTTTTGAAATATGTAAAAATTGATACCGAATCAGCACCAGAATCAGAATTAACCCCCAGCACGCTAAAACAGCTGGATCTGGGGAAGGTGCTCGTCGAGGAACTGCATGAACTGGGATTAAAAGAAGCTTATATGAGTAAGGAGGGCGTTGTTTATGCCTGGCTGAAGGGCAACACAGAGAAGCCTTGTGACAAAGTTGGTTTTGTCGCGCATATGGATACATCCCCAGATATGTGCGGCAAGGATGTCAAACCGCATATAATTGAAAATTATGATGGTTCTGTCATTGTTTTAAATGAGGCTTTGGGCATTGCCATGTCTCCGGAAGATTTTCCTGGTTTAAAGAAAGATATTGGCTCTGATCTGATTGTAACGGACGGCACTACCTTGTTAGGCGCTGATGATAAGGCGGGTGTTGCGGCCATTATGAATATGGTTGAATACTTTGTGACACATCCGGAAGTTAAACACGGTGATGTCTCTATCGCCTTTACGCCTGATGAAGAAGTTGGCAGAGGGACAGAAAATTTTGATGTTCAGATTTTTAATGCTGATTATGCTTATACTGTAGATGGCGGCGATGCCAATGAAGTGGATTATGAAAACTTTAATGCGGCCAGTGCCAAGGTGATTGTTCACGGCCTGAGCATTCATCCGGGCGGGGCTAAGCATAAGATGAAAAACAGTTTGTTAATGGCGATGGAATTCCAGCAGCTGCTGCCTGTTTTTGATAATCCGGCTGTTACGGAAGGTTATGAAGGATTTAATCATCTGACGACAATGTCCGGCGATTGTGAAACGACAGTCATGAATTATATTATTCGTAATCATGATAAGGAGCTGCTGGAAAAACAAAAGCAAGATTTTGAAAATGCCGCTGAATTTATGAACCGCAAATATGGAGACGGCAGTATTGAGCTTGTCATTACTGATACATATGCCAATATGCGCAGCTATATTGAGCAGAAAATGGAAATGATCGATCAGGTTTATGAAGCGATTCAGGAACTGGGAATGACACCTCACAGTTCTGCAATCCGCGGCGGAACTGATGGGGCTAATCTGACTTATATGGGATTGCCTTGTCCAAATATCGGCACCGGCGGACGTCAGTGCCATGGCAAATATGAATATGCGTCCATCAATGAGATGCGCAAAGCCAGTGAACTGGTGATTAAAATTGTAAAGAAAATTGCTGGAGAATAAAGAAATACCCGGGATGGATAAAATCCCGGTATTTTTTTGCTATTTTATAAAGATTTAAAGAAATAAACAAAAAAGTTAAGATAATTTTAAATAAATATCAATGATTTTAGGATATAATACATACGTTGTACATTTTTTAATGATAAAATGCAAAATATGAACACATATAGCTCGATGTTTCTGGCTAATCTGTTCATAGAAAAGTGGAGGTAAAATAAAAATGGAACAAAGAACTTTATTTACACCCGGACCGCTGAATACATCTGCAACAGTGAAGGAAGCCATGCAGATTGATTTAGGGACAAGGGATACGGAATATCAGATGATCGTTGAAAATATGCGAAAAAAATTACTGACACTAGCTCACTGTGATGATGCTTATACAGTAATTTTCCAACAAGGCTCCGGCACTTTCGGGGTCGAAAGTGTTTTAAGCACAGCAATTCCCAAAGATGATGGAGTTTTGATTATTGCCAATGGCGCCTATGGACAGCGGATGGCTATGATTTGTCAAAGAGCCGGCATTTCTTACCAGATTGCGGCATACGATATGACGCAGTCTCTTCCTCTGACACAGGTGAAGGAAGCTGTCGCTAATAGTCCTTATCATTATTGCGCTTTTGTGCACTGTGAAACAACTGCTGGCGTTTTAAATGATTTGGCCGGACTAATGCATATTATGCAAGCTTATCATCAATGTACGATTGTCGATGCAATGAGCAGTTTTGGCAGTATGGATATTGATATTGAAGGATTGGGCATTGATTATTTGGTGACTTCAGCGAATAAATGCCTGCATGGCGTACCAGGCGTCAGTGTTATTTTTGCCAGAAAGCAAAGCCTTCTTAGCTGTCAGGGACAGGCTCGCAGCTATTCGCTGGATTTATATGATCAGTATGTGTATATGGATGGACATCCCGGCTCTTTCCGCTTTACTTCGCCAACACATGTACTGTTAGCTTTGAATCAGGCACTTCAGGAACTGGATGAAGCCGGCGGTTTGCAGGAAAGAGAAAAAATATATCGCCATCGCCAGCAGCTGATCCAGGATGCAATGGAAGAGATGGGATTTCAAACATTAGTTTCCAGAGAAGACCAGAGTCCTGTCATTACAACCTACTTAATTCCTGAATCCATGGATTTTAATGATTATTATGAAGCCATGAAAGCAAAAGGATATTTACTGTACAGCGGCAAACTGCCGGGGATTGAAGCTTTCAGAATCGGAAATATCGGAGAAATGGAAGAAACAAATATCAGCGGTTTTCTGCAGGCGACAAAGATATATCTTGAAGGAGGCAGCCATGAAGGTTAAGTATTTGATGGAGCAGCTTGAAAAAATAGGAATCAGGCAATATTATGGTGTGCCTGACAGCACGCTCAATGTTTTGTGCGACAGTTTAAATCAGGCATACGCTGATAGACATATGACCGCAAGCAATGAAGGTGCCGCTATGGGCATGGCTGCCGGTTATTATCTCGCCTGCCATCAGCCAGCCTGTGTCTATATGCAAAACAGCGGTATTGGCAATGCGGTTAATCCCATCTGCAGTTTATTTCATCAGGATGTTTATCACATTCCGGCATTATTGATTGTTGGCTACCGCGGAGAACCGGGTTTTCATGATGAGCCCCAGCATGTTTTTCAGGGTAAAGTAACGCTGGATCAGCTGAAGTTATTAGGGATTGAATGTGCCTGTCTGAATAAAGAAACAAGTGAAGAAACATTGTTAAGTCTATTGAAACAGGCTAAAGCGGTTTTGGATGAAGGGCGTATTTATGCTTTGGTTGTTTCCAAGGGAACCTTTGAAAAAGAGCAGACGCCTCTTAAAGACAACGGTTATACCTTAATCAGGGAAGAGGTCATTGCTGCTCTGGCAGAGGCTTTAGATGATCAGGCGGTTATTTCGACAACAGGCAAAATTTCGCGTGAGCTCTATGAACAGTTGGAATCGAAAAAACACAATCACAGTCAGGCGTTTTTGACGGTTGGAAGCATGGGACATGCCTCCATGATTGCTTTGTCTTTTGCCCATGAGCGGCCAAATCAGAAAGTGATTTGCCTGGATGGCGACGGTGCCTGTCTGATGCATTTGGGATCACTGGCAGCGATTGCCAATCATCATCCTGAGAATTTTATACATATCGTATTAAATAATGCGGCACACGAATCTGTTGGCGGTATGCCTACTTGTGATCCGACGGTCAATATTTCTGAAATTGCCAGAGTTTTAGGATATGCCAGTGTTTATCGTGTGACGACAATCAAAGATTTTAAAGAAATATTAAGTAAAACCAGCAATATGTCAGGACCTATCCTGATTGAGGCAATGGTTTCTCTGGTATCTCGCGCTGATTTAGGAAGGCCTAAGGAATCTGCCATTGAAAATAAAATGCAGTTTATGGAACATTTTAAGGAGGGTGCGAATGAGTAAAGTATATGTTGCGTTTAGTACAGATGTTATTCATGAAGGACATCTTAATGTTTTAAGAGAGGCGGCCAAATATGGCGAGGTAATTGCCGGCATTTACAGTGATCAGGCATTGGTGCGTTTTGACCGTTTTCCGACAATTAGTTTTGAGAAACGTCGGGAAATGATTGCCAGTTTACCGGAAGTTCATGAAACAGTTGTTCAGGAGGATGTTTCCTACAAAAAGAATTTATTAAAATATCGTCCGGCATATGTTGTGCATGGGGATAACTGGAAAGATAATGCCCAAAGTGTCATACGCCAGGAAGTCATTGATATACTTAAAACCTGGCATGGTCAGCTGATTGAGGTACCGTACACAAGAAACGAAACCGTCAAAGCCATCGATAAAAATATGCATGAGAAACTAAGCATGCCGGAATTTAGAAGGAAACGGTTAAAACAGCTGCTTAAAATTCGTCCTTATGTCAGGGCTTTGGAAGTACATAGCGGCATTACCTCTTTGATTTGCGAAAAGACAGTCGTTGCCAATGAGTGCGGAGAACTGGATCAGTTTGATGCCCAGTGGATTAGTTCTTTATGTGATTCTACTGCTAAGGGCAAACCGGATATTGAATTAGTCGATATGTCCAGTCGTTTAAGAACAATTGATGATGTTATGGATGTATCGACAAAGCCGATTATTCTTGATGGTGATACCGGCGGATTGGTGGAACACTTTGTCTATAATGTCAAAACGCTTGAACGCATGGGCGTATCGGCAATTATCATTGAAGATAAGATTGGTTTAAAGAAAAATAGTCTCTTTGGCAATGAAGTCATCCAGCAGCAGGATGAAATTGAACATTTCTGCCAGAAAATTTCAGAAGGCAAAAAAGCCTGTGTAGGCGATGACTTTATGATTATTGCCCGGATTGAAAGTCTGATTCTGGAAGCTGGTTTAGAAGATGCCCTGACCCGGGCCTTTGCCTATGTGCAGGCCGGGGCGGATGGCATTATGATTCATTCAAGACATAAAGATCCTCAGGAAATTTTTGATTTCTGTGATCAATTCAGGGCAGCGGACAAAATAACGCCGATTGTTGTGGTGCCGACATCTTATAATCAGGTGACAGATGAGCAGCTGGCAAGTCATGGCGCCAACATCATTATTTATGCCAATCAGCTGACAAGAGCTGCATTCCCGGCCATGGAAAACGCGGCAAAAGAGATTTTAAAGCATCATCGTTCTAAGGAAGCGGATGAGCAGCTGATGCCCATCAAGGAAATCATTACATTGATTGATTGATTAAAAACTTCCCCTTCGTTCTTTTTTATGCTGTCATTTGCCTGTAAGGAGAAGAAAACGGGCGGCTTTATCCATATGCTTATTTTAGTGATGGGATTGCTTTTGATAGTGTGAAGCAGTTTAACTCTGCTTCTTTGGAGCACTAAAAAAATATCAATGGCAACGTCCTCAATGTAAAAGTGAATTCTCAATCACTTGCCGGCAGAATCTTTTAGGCAAAAATCTTGGCATTAATGAAAAAGAACTGGTTTGCCCGCAATGTCATTATCGCGGACGATTCAAAGGAAGTAAAATACGTTAAAAAAGCCTCTGTGTGACGATTGTCATATAGAGGCTTTGTTTGTTAGAGATAACAGCTGATGAAGGCAAAAATGGCGTATCGTATGCTTTGTCTAATCATATGCCCATGATCATCGGTAAGCAAAGCATCGTTGACTGACGCAAATAAAAAGCAGCATTTCTGCTGCTTAAGCGCGTTTGGAAATAATGATTTGTTCCTTGATTTCTTGTAAGACCTGTTTCAAATCATCAAAAGACATCAGCCGCCATTTCCAGTTTGGATCACCAACGGTACCAGGGGTATTGATACGTGCCTGATCATCTAAGCAAAGCAAATCCTGAACCGGGAAAATCACCGTGTCTGCTTTTGTATCTAAACAATAGTGAATCCATTTGCGGTCAATAGTAGATTCATGGCAGCCATGGTCACATAAGTAATTCCAGCTTTTGCGGCGTTTCTCAAATGGCAGTTCAAGATACCAGCTCCAAAGTGTCTGATTGTCATGCGTTCCGGTATAAACAACCAGATTCTGAACATCTTCGACATCTCTGTTATCTGTATCAGGATTAAAATGGAACTGAATAACCTGCATGCCCGGGAATTGATAATCGTCGCGCAGCTCTAATACTTCCGGACGCAAATCCCCCAAATCCTCAGCGACGATTTCAATATCAGGCAGTTCTTTTTTAACCGTATCAAAGAAATCATGCGCTGGACCTAAAATCCATTTTCCTTCTACGGCAGTTGGACAACTGGACGGAATTTTCCAGTAAGTATCAAAAGCCCGGAAATGGTCAATGCGAATGATGTCAAACATTGTACTGATGTAGGCAAGCCGATCAATCCAGAAAGCATAGTGGTCTTTTTTCATTTTATCCCAGTCATAAATAGGGTTGCCCCAGCGCTGTCCCGTTGGACTGAAATAATCTGGGGGTACACCTGCGATAAATGTCGGATAGCCTTTCTCGTCCAGCAGGAAGTCATCCTGATTCATCCAGACGTCCAGCGAATCTATGCCCACATAGAAAGGAATATCACCTAGAATTTTAACTTCTTTTTCATGAGCATATTGTTTTAAAGCCTGCCACTGAGTATAGAAAAGATATTGTAGGAAAATGGCATATTCAATCTCAGCGGCATGCGCTTTAAGCAATTCCTGATTCTTTGTCTGAGGCCAAAGACGATATTTTTCTTCCCATTCCAGCCAGCTTTTTAAACCATGATGTTTTTTAAAGGCATAGAAGATGCCATATGCTTCTACCCATGGCTGGGCTTTTCTGAAGGCCTCAAACTCTTCTTTCTTTGCTTCATCTGTTTTCAGGGTCTGGTAAGCTTCCTGATAGTAAGTCTCCTTATAGACAGCAACGTTTTCATAGTCAATTTCATTGTCTTTGAATACTGCCGGCGTGATGTCCTTGATGTAGCCGGATGCTTTCAGCTCATCCAGACTGATCAGAAGCGGTTCACCAGCTTTTGATGAATAAGGCTGATAAGGAGAGTGTCCATAGCCCATTGGATTCATTGGCAGAATCTGCCAGAGGTGGACATGGTTTTTATAAAGGGTGTCGATAAATTCACGTGCTTCTTTTCCAAAATCGCCAATCCCGTAATGACTGGGCAAAGCTGGAATAGAAAGCAGAATTCCCATTTGTCTTTTCATAATTATCCTCTCTCATTCTTTAAAATATAGGTATATTATAGCGCTTTCAGCTGTTTTTGTATAGGCTAAAATTGCCTAAAGTTGTATGTCAAGACGTTCAATCAGTTCCCTTTCACTTATAATATCTCCGGCATATGGATGATTTTTAGCTGTTTTTTCAAAAGTTTTAAGGCATCGAGCTGCCTTTTTTTCATTGTGTGTGATTAATTTTTCATAAGCATACTGTGTTCTAAGAAAAGAACTGTTTCTTTGCAAAGTTTTTCGATATTTCAAATGTTTTTTAGTCATCAGGGCTTGTGCTTGGTCATATTCCTGGTGGAGCAGATGTATATAAATTGCATCATTGATTAAGGAATGTTCAAAAACCGGTGAAATATGAGGAATTGCCAGCAAGCGGTCAATCCACTGCATCGTCAGGTCATCATCATGCTGGTCCAGCGCTCTGTTCTCCAGCAGCATTGCCTGGAAAAAACACAGTTCAATTGAGAGATCCTTATCTTCAGGTGCAGCGAATAAACGGTCTGGCAAATCTTTGATCCGATAGCCCCGGCATAGATATTCGTTGACTTTCATTTGGATATAGACAGCCAGATGCGCCTGAGGATATTTTTTAAGCAGTAAAATGTTCCAGCCATCATTATTGATTGCGGTAGTTTTTAAAGGAATGCCATTCATCAGCGCAGAACCTACGCCGCTGATCCCCAGACACCATAAAAAGCATTGCCAGTAGGCGTGCTGGCTTAAATGCAAGGCGATTAAAATAAAGGGGATTGCGGTGATGATATTAAGCAGGCATCCGCCGGCATGGTAAAAGAAATAAGGCAGTCTGCCATCTTTTAATTCCGGACAGATCAAAAGGCACTGACCAGCGGTTCCCGTCACAGAATAAAGCTTTAAATGTATTTGATCATTTTCCTTGAGCAGCATGAAAGGACCAATTCGAATAGAAAGAAACTGATAGCCTGACAGCAGCCCAAAAATCATATGTCCACATTCATGAATAATGACCTGTATAAACAGAGCCAGATAAATAAATATGACGATGACTAACATCATCAGACAATAGCTACTGTTGTCTGTCCAGGGATCATAAATCTCCTGAAGACACATGATTCCTGCGACAGCCGCCAGGGCACCAATAATGATGCTTAAGATTGCAATGATGAATTGTCCAAATTTTCGATTCATATAATTCCCCTCCTTGCTTTTTTCAATTATAACAGGTTTCTGTTTAAAATGATATGGATTGAAAATCAGAAGGCTGTCAAAATTTTGACTCATCTGTTATAATGGGAAAGAGGGGAAGTACGTAAAGGAAATCAGCTCTTTGATTTTTTAATTCAATATTCAGGGAAAAAGGAATCATTAAAGCAAATCTGTCGGGTGGCCACGGCATTTTCTCCTGCCAAAGAGGATTTGCGCACACCGTTCAAGTGAGCAGTCATAGATACGTGAGGGGAGAGATGAATCGTAACAGGAAAATAATCTGTTTCATAGCGGATGTAAGTACCTTAAATGAATTTATTGTTAAATATTCGTGCAAATAGCATATACTATAATTGCTAGCAGAAAGGGGTTGATATGATGGCTGGAAATACCACAAACATCAGTATCCGCATGGACGCAGATTTGAAAGCGCAAGCGGATGCATTGTTTACTGAACTTGGCATGAACCTGACAACAGCGTTTAACATTTTTGTGCGTCAGTCGCTTCGTGTGGGCGGCATCCCCTTTGAAGTGAGACTGGAACAGCCCAACAAAGAAACGATTGCTGCCATGCTGGAAGCGGAAAGGATTGCAAAAGATCCGTCTGTAAAGGGCTACAATGACCTTGACGAGTTGTTTGCCGACCTGAAAAAATGAGAAAAACAAAGTATATTGTCAAGTACACGAGCAGTTTCAAAAAGGACTATAAACGGGCCATGAAGCGTGGCCTGAAGATCGAGTTGCTGGAGCAGATTGTTGCATTGTTAGCGATGGGCGAACCGTTGCCGGATAAGAACCGGGACCATGACCTGTCCGGTGATTGGGCAGGCCATCGGGAATGTTACATTCTCCCGGATTGGCTGCTTGTCTACCGCATAGAGGATGATGTTCTGGTGCTGACGCTTGCTCGCACCGGCTCTCACAGCGATTTGTTTGGCAAATAAACAGTCTGCCGCCGTATGGGGAAACCTGTACAGCGGTTTTTTTGTGCAAGGTGCCTTCTTGATGCCATGCTTTCAGGATGATGCCTGGACTGCCCTCATTTCTGCGGTTTTACTTTGGCAAGCTGCTTATGTATGGGCTTGTATTGGTTGCATTGTTGCACATTTGCCTGCCTTCGGTAAGGTGGCAATCCGGTGCTTAGCCTTGATGTTCTTTCCCTGCAGATCATAATAAAAGCTGTTCCTATCAGAGATTTTTTCATGGATCTGCTGCATGGATTGACGGCTGTTGCTTTCAATTCATATAATTTCCTCTTGCTTTCATCAACTATAACAGTTTTCTGTCTAAAATGATATGGATTGAAAATCAGAAGGCTGTCAAAATTTTAGCTCATCTGTTATAATGGATAAGAGGGGAAGTGGAATCATGGCAAGAAGCGAATGGGAAGTGCGCAAAGAGAATCAGCTTTTTGATTTTTTAGTTCAATATTCAGGAAAAAATAAAAAGATCATTAAGGCTGATCTGGCGGCAGGTCTGGTCCTGGTCAATGATAAGCCGCAAAGAAAAGCAAATACGGTTTTACAGTCGGGAGACATTGTCAGACTATTGGAAAAACCGGCAAGTTCAGGGCTGCCTTTTGAGATTTTATATGAGGATGAGGATTTGCTGGCAATCAATAAGCCTTCTGGATTATTGAGTATTTCGGCAGGTCTGGAAAAGGAGAAAACAGCTTACCATATGGTCAGAGCCTATCTGCGCAATAAAAATCCCCAGGCAATGGTTTTTGTTGTGCATCGTTTAGACAGAGATACCAGTGGTGTTTTGCTTTTTGCGAAAAATGAAACCATTAAAATGAAACTTCAGGAAAACTGGAATAGTCTTGTCAAAGAGCGGGGATATATTGCTTTGGCAGAAGGTGTGTTTGTTAAGGACCAGGGGACATTAAAGAATTATCTTAGTGAAACCAAAACCCAGCAGGTCTATATCTCTAATGAAAAAAGCGGTAAGCTGGCAATTACCCATTATCGTGTATTAAAAAGATATAAGGCTCATACACTTTTGGAAATCTTTTTAGACACTGGCCGCAAAAATCAGATTCGCGTTCAGCTGGCGGGAATTTCTCATCCTTTGGTGGGGGATTCAAAATATAATCTGATGAGTCGTTACAGATGCCGCCTTTGCCTGCATGCCCACCGGCTTTCTTTTCTTGATCCGCGCAGCCATCAGCTTTTAAAAATTGAGGCAGATGCGCCGGATTTTTATGGATATATTGTCAGAAAATGATTTGATTAGCTTGCTTTTTTGCGTTTTTCATCAATATTTTGTGGCTTCATATTGACCTTTTTATTTGAAAATTTTAAAATGATGATAATAGGGAGTGAGGATGAGTATGAATACGAGCTTATATTTTGTAAATCTAACTGAAGATGAAATCTGTAAAATACTGGAAGTAGTCAGTGTTCCCTATCTGATGGAACCACTGAAACGTCAGCCGGAAAAATATCTGGCCGGACGTCAGAATGCCCAGTCGCTCTCCAGAGAAGCGGTCAATCATATTTATCTTCAATTCTTAATGAACAGAGACCCTGTGCTTTCTTTATATTTGAGTGATATTGTAGTCGATATTATTCATTATTTTAAATTAAGTGATGGTTTTAAAACTTTACTGACAAGTGATGATCCTGATTTTGTCAAAGAACTGAGCGAGAAAATCCGCAAACGTCATTGCCCGATCACAGTTGATATGTTTATGCGCTTATTAGATCGTAAAGCTGTGCAAAAAAAGGCAATTCAACCTAAAAAGGAAAATAAAATTTTTGATGTCGAAGCGAAAACCAAAGAGCCTGAAACAGTCAAAGAGGAAGTCAAACAGGAACCTGTTCCTGAAGTGCCTGAGACGCCAGTGCCGGAGGCAAAACCAGAACCTGTCAATGAACCTGAGCCTGTCAAGGAGCCTGAACCAGAGCCTGCAGCTAAGGAAGTCAAAGAGGCTAAATTCTTTGATATTGATGATGATAAAGAAAAAGAAATCGTTGATAAAACTCCTGAAGAAAGTGCAGAATCGTCAGAAAAGACAGAAGCAGAAACCATTGAAGCGGATGAAAGCGACAAGGAAGATTTAACGCCTGAAGAAGAGCCGGAAGTCGTTGAAGCAGAAATCGTGGAGACACCAGAGGAGGATGCCAGCCAGTCTATGATTAAAGAGCTGCAGTATCAGATTATGAGCTTGCAGATGGAAAATCAAACGCTTCGTGATGAAAACCGCAATCTTCTGTTTCAAAATGAAGATGAAACAGAAATGGAAGTTTTGCGCCGGGAGTTGAATGGACTCAAAGAAGAAAAAGAGCGTCTGAGTCAGGATGTACAGAATCTGTCCATGCAAAATACCGGTTTGCAGAATGACTTAAGAAACTTTGATGAATATAAAAAGAAATATAATCAGGTTCTTTTGGAACTGAGAGATTATAAAATTAAATATATTTCCTGTCAGGCTGAAATTGATCAGCTTCGTTATACGATGAAAAATGACAGCAAAAAACTTAAAGAGCTTCAAAACAAGCAGCGTTCTATTTACGATAATGAATCTGACTGGATGATGGCAATGCATGATCTGACCTGGTATAAAAAGCAATGGAATTTGCCGGGGGATGCGCCGCTGCATAAAATCTGGGCGCATCTGAATCGTGAAGAAGCCAAACGTCTGGCACATCTGTTAAAGAATTATGATCGTTTGTTAAGAACAGAGCGCCGTAAGGAAATAGATGCTTTAAAAGAAATTCTGATTGTGAAAGAAGCAATTTTGATTCTGTTAAAATCAGATAAAGCGATGGAACAGGCAAAAGAGAATAACGATAAACAATAGCGGCAGTCGATCTGTCGCTTTTTATTTGCTTATAAAATCATTATTTATTAAGAATTTATTAAAATTATTTTTATATCGAAAAATTACTTGAAATTTTATAAAGACTGTTTTATCATGAAATCAGCATTTTAGGAGGTGTTAAAAATGCTTTTAGAAGTTAAAGATTTAAAGAAATCATATGGCAAGACAGAAGTGCTGCATGGGATCCACTTTCAGGTATCCAGCGGTAAAGCCCTGGGACTTCTGGGCAGAAACGGTGCCGGCAAAACGACAACGATCCGGATTCTGATGGATGTCTTTAAAGCCAATAGCGGAACAATTACCATGGATGGCAAACCATTTTCACCAAAAGATTATCAGATTGGTTATCTGCCTGAAGAAAGAGGGTTATATCCTAAAAAAACAGTTTATGATCAGCTGATGTATTTTGGACGTTTAAGAGGGATGGATAAGAAGAGCGTTGCGAAAAATATTGATTATTATCTTCATCGTCTGGAGATCAGCGAATATAAAAACCGCAAGCTGGAAACATTGTCAAAAGGGAACCAGCAAAAAGTTCAGCTGGCTCAGACGCTGATTGCCAGTCCTCAGATTGTTATTTTTGATGAACCATTCAGCGGACTGGATCCAGTTAATGCCCAGCTGTTAAAGGATGTGGTGAAGGAATGCATTGACAACGATAAACTGGTTATTTTTTCCAGCCATCAGATGAGCTATGTAGAAGAATTCTGTGAGGATATCGTCATTATTCATCATGGGGATGTTGTGCTTGAAGGATCTTTAAAAGAAATTAAACAAGCATTTGGCCGCGGCCGGCTGTTTTTAAAAACACCTGCATCAATGGATAAGCTTGAAGCGCTTGAGGAACTTGAAGAAGTGAAGCGGCATCAGGCTGTCTTTATCATGAAAGCGAAAGAGGGACTCTCCAGTGAACAAATATTAAGAACTTTGCTTGATCATCAGATTGGCATTGAGCAATTTGGACGATATGAGCCAAGTCTGACAGAAATATTTGTAGAGAAAGCAGGTGATGAGGCATGAAATCATTTTTAGTTGTTCTGGAATTTGAATTAAGATCTTATTTTAAAAATAAGGTTTATCTGATTTCCACTTTAATATTGGCATTGCTTTTAGGCGGTGGCCTGACGATTCCCCGATTGCTGGGAAACCTGGGTGATGACAATGAAAAAACAAATTACGCCTATTATGATAAGATCGGCATGGTTAGTGATGAATCTATTCTGGAAATGAGTTTTGAGGACAGTCAGTGGCAGAAAGCTGATGACATTGAGACATTAAAGTCATGGGTTGAAGACGGAACGGTCAGTGCCGGTTTTGTTATTGACAGCGAAAGCCATTATGATTATTATGTTTTGAATACTTCCGTCATGGATGTGGCCAGCCAGCAATTTGGCGCGGTCATGAAAGCCTTGGTGCAAAATCAGTGGCTGGTTAGTCAGAACATTGATCCGCAGGCCTTTTATGCTTTGGAAAACCTGCAGATTGCCAGTTCGGAAATTGTCTTAGGTAAAGATGGCGCCAGCAATTACTTCTATACCTATATTCTGATTATGGCTTTATATATGATGGTACTGCTTTACGGACAAAATATTGCCGTAGCGATTGCCTCAGAAAAAAGCAATCGCGCAGTGGAGATTTTAGCCACCAGCGCTTCCAGTTATGCCTTGATTTTTGGGAAGATCTTCGCTGGCGCACTGGCTGGCATCATTCAGTTTGCCATTCTGATTGCCGTTGCTTTTGGCGCTTATCAGTTAAACGGGGATTATTGGGCAGGCGGATTGGATTTCCTTTTCAATATTCCCTCAAGCATTCTGTTGTCTTTTGCGGTTTTTGGGTTCTTTGGTTATTTACTCTATGCCTTTTTGTTTGGTATGGTTGGCGCGATGGCACAAAAGAGCGAAGATGTCAACTCGACATCAACACCAATTTCAATTATTTATGTACTTGCCTTTATGGCTACTTATATGGCCGTGATGATGGGCAATGAAAGCCTGTTAAAGATTGTATCCTATGTGCCATTTAGCTCATTTATGGGCATGTTCTCCCGTATGGCGATGATGGATGTTCCATTTTTTGAGGTGCTTCTATCTTTAGTGATTCTGATTGCAAGTACAGGACTTGTCGGTATTTTGGCTTCAAAGATTTACCGGACGGGCTTATTGATGTATGGCAATAAAATTACATTTAAATCCATATTTAAGCAAATGAAAAATAATGATTGATTTAACAGCTGTCCTTCGGGATGGCTGTTTTTTAATGCCATCTATAAAAATAAATTTGTGATATAACATGAATGATTAAAGAACAATATATCAAATCTGAATAAAATGTGAACTTCAGGGAGTCAAGGGGGACTCTCCTTGCCCGCTCCGAACTTGTTCGACAGAGTGGGTTCTCTGTCGAAATATTGAACTTGCTCAATCTGTTGTTATATAATTATAGTGTGGGAATCAGATAAATTTCTGCACTATAATAAAGATAAAGGAGATGGTGCAATCAATATGGCGATAATGACTTGTGAAAATTATAACTGCACAGACGCAAACAGTGTAGAAAAGGAACAGGAGCGCACTCTGAATGTAAAAGACTATTCTCATGTAAATTATGAACCAGAGAAATCAGACAGGAATGTTATTCTGGAGCATGACAGTAGAATTGACGAATATAAGACGTTTAGGGCTTATGTAAAAGCCTATAAGGAGCATGAACATATAACAGGGCGATTTAATATAGATACAACATCTGACAGAAATGCAACAAAGGTTCTTTCCCGCTTTGTAATGAGCGCAAGCAGAGACCTAATAGCGTCCATGACGAGGGAAGAACAAGTGGAATATTTTAAGTCTGGACTTGATTTTTTGAAAAAAGAATATCCCTCATTTCATGTTGTTGACAGTAGAGTACATTATGATGAAAAAGGATTGCCGCATTGTCACACCTCTATGTTACCTATTCATGAGAAAGAAAATGGAAGTAAATCTTTTAATATAAGCCAACATCAAAAAGGGAAAGATTACTTCAAAGGTTTTCAAGACCGCTTCTATGAACATATGAAAGAACGCTATCCAGAAAAGGATTTACAGCGAACCGATCCAAACCGAAGCCATGACAAGAAGATGTCGGTCAAGGAATATAAAGAAAATCAAGAGATGAAAAAAGAGATTGAGCATGAACGATAAATAATGACAGAAGAAATTGTTTTTTCAAAATGCCTATGATAGAATTAAACAAATCGGTATTTTGGGGGGATCATAGAATGTATCGAAAAGCAACATTGAATGACTGCGAAAAGGTTTATAGCTTAATTTGTGATATGGAATGTAAGCAGCTTCCTCTTGACAGATTTTATTCGATATATCAAGAGCAGATGAACAATAGACATTATTATTGCCTTGTTTGTGAGTATGATAATGACGTAATTGGAGTCTTGAATTTAAGATTCGAGGAGCAGCTACATCATTCAGAGTGTATTGCAGAGATTATGGAGTTTGCTGTTGATGAAACATATAGGAAACAGGGCATAGGAAAAGAAATGCTTGCAAATGCTTGTCAGCTTGCGAAAAATTTTGGTTGTACACAAATTGAAGTAGCTTGCAATCAACTTCGGAAAGACACGCACCGATTTTATTTAAGAGAGGGAATGCACAACTTCCATTTTAAATTTTCAAAATCATTGGTTGGAAATGATACAACAGAAAATGCACTAGGGAAATAAAATTCCAGTTTGTAAAGATGATAATGTCAAGGGCGGGCTTAATTTTGGGACATATGAAATGGATTTAGATTATGTAGAAGCATTGGAATATGGTCTACCTCCAACAGCTGGTATGGGAATGGGTATTGATAGACTTGTTATGTTATTAACGGGTCAAGAATCTATTCAAGAAGTGATTTTGTTTCCACATATGAAACAACGTAATAAATAGTGATAAAATTAACATAATTTTGATTTTAAACTTAATGGAAAATTATAACCATTTCCTTATTTCAAATAACGCATGTGTTAATCTCTATTTCTTTTGGATTGATTACAAAAAGGAATTTCCTGATGGTTATCAATACACACAGTTTAAGTTTTATTTTAAAAAATGGTTGAATCAAAATCATTTAAAAGAAAATTTGTCCATGGCTATAAAACCGGGTTCCTGGAGAAATTATCTATATTGATTGGGCCGGTGATACCTTACCTCTGGTCTTAAATTCTGAAAAGCAGTTATTGTTTTGTGATGGCTTTTCTAGATGAAAAGGTCAATCATTTTATCATGGACACAGTGAACGCTTTAGAATTCTATGGTGCTGTTCCTAAAATCTTAAAACCTGATAACACTAAGACCGCCTCTATTAAAAGCACCAAAGATACCCTGATTCTCAATGAAGCTTACGCCGACTTGCAGATGTTCTACAATGTTGTCATCGTGCCTGCATCAGTACGCAAACCTCGGGGAAAACCATCAGTTGAGAATCATGTGAAGTGGTTGGAAACACATCTGCTGGAAAAGTTTAGAGGAAGGTTTTTTACTTCATTTGATGATTTAAATTCAGACAATAAAAAAATAAAATTTCTGGTTGACTGCATGGATTATTTTGAGTATACTAATTGACGTAAAAGGGAGTAGTTACCATGAAACATGGGATATAGCCGACATCTCGTTTAATACCGGTTATATCTGAAAAAACAAGACTTTTACCACATTTTTTGTGGTGGAAGTCTTTTTATTTTTGAAGGAGGGTTAACATGGATTACTTATTGCTTGTGATTGGTTTTGTCTTACTCATTAAAGGTGCAGATATGTTTGTCGATGGCAGCAGTGCCTTGGCAAGGCTTTTAAAAATTCCGTCCGTGATTATCGGCTTGACCATTGTGGCCATGGGAACCAGTGCACCGGAAGCTGCAGTCAGTATTACAGCCGGCATGGCGGGCAATAATGCGATTGCCATCAGTAATGTACTGGGATCAAATGTTTTTAATTCTTTAGTTGTTGTGGGTACCTGCGGTGCCATGGCAGCTTTTAAGACAAGCAAGGATATTTTAAAAAGGGATTTGCCTGTCAATATTGTTATCTCTGTTTTGCTGGTTGTTCTGATTATGGATGGCCTGCTTTCAAGAGGTGACGGGTTACTGCTGTTAGCTGGCATGGTGATTTTTATTGCCTCCATGATTCGTGCGGCAATGAAAGAAAGAACAGCGGATGAAGAAGAAAGCGAAAAAATGTCGCCAATGAAATGTTTGATTTTCATTATTATTGGCATTGCGGCAATTATTGCCGGCGGTCAGTTAGTTGTAAACAGTGCCTCTAATATTGCTTTGGCGCTGGGGTTAAGTCAGACTTTTGTTGGTTTAACGATCGTGGCTATTGGCACATCACTGCCTGAACTGGTCACTTCGATTGTTGCGACAAGAAAAGGCGAAAGCGGCCTGGCTTTAGGCAATGCAGTAGGTTCTAATATTTTCAATATTCTCTTTATTTTAGGTGCCTCTTCAGCGATTCATCCCATTGCGGTTGAAGCAGTTTCAATTATTGATGCCCTGATTTTAGTGGGGATTGCCTTAATGATTTATATTTTTGCGAAAACAAAAGAAGAAGTTTCCCGTCCGGAAGGCTTTGTGATGGTTGCGGCCTATATTGCTTATACGGCTTATCTGTTGATGAGATAAAATATAAAAATGGTCATTGCTGTTTGGCAGTGACCATTTTTTTAAGACCAACAAACGTAAAACGCCAGGGATATTTTTGATTTTGCACAAAGCCATATCGGGGAGCTTCTTTTTTGAGAAAATGGCAGATGGGGCTGCGTTCAAAATGCTCATTGCCGCAGACATCGATGGTATTTTCTTTAGCGTATCTGATATTCAGTTCCAAATGATGTCTCTGGGCTTTTAAGACTAAAGCTTCAATAGCGATTTTTGTCTGAGCATCCATCAGGCAGCCCTGATAGCTGACAAGTTTAGGCATGCAGGTGCTCCTTCAACAGTTTTTCATCTAACTGCCGCAGTTTTTGATAGGTCAGTGATCTTAGTGTTGGCTCATCCATTGAAGCGATATCGTATAAGGTGACAGCCAGGGTACCGTTTTGATAGCTGCCATTGACCAGAACCAGCATGGATGGTTTATTTTTCTGGCGTAAATGGAAAATATAAGAGATCGGCTGTTTTTTGAGTGCCAGCTGCTGCATCAAACTCATTACCCGGCTGAAATCAGATGCTGAAATCAGGCTGGAAAAGAAATGCTGGCGATTCTTTTCCTGAACAAAATATTCAAAATTTTCATCGGCAAAAACGATTGGCAGCAATGTCTGGCAGGACAGCATTAATTCACTTTTTATCATCGTCATATGTATTCCTCCTCATATAGTGCATGATATGTTTTCCCCCTGGAAAATATGCCAGCCAAATAAAAAAATACAGAATCGCCTGAAGCGATTCTGTACGCTTATTATGATGATTTAGCTTTGACAGGAATCCACACCTCAAATTTAGCGTTGGCTGGATCCGGTGTCAAATATACCTCTACATCTGGTCCGTTGTCATATTCATAACCGGAAGTTGGCAGCCATTCTGTGACAATCCGGGATTCAAGTGCCTGAATGGCCTGCGGGCATGCCCCTTCGCCACTAAAAATGGCCCAGGTATATGCCCCGATCTCTGCTTCTTCCATTCCTTCTAAAGCAGGCTGGCTGCTGGAAACGGCAATATAATAGCGCCAGCTCTCTAAATTGCTGCAAGTGCTGATGCCAAGAAGACCCATCGGCTGACCATCCATCAGTGACATCAGGCGGGCAATGGTATTTTGCTCGGAAAGCTTTTGCCATAAAACCGGGACTTCCTTGAAGTTTTCTTCAATACTGTTGGAAAGCGGGCTGGCTAGTCCGACGATTCTGAAGGCTTCTTTCTTTTCAATGCGATAATTCATTTCTTCCACTCCTTTGATAATCATTTTGAAGGTGATGGATGGATAACTTTTTAAGGTGACATTGCTTTTACGGACGGCAGAAGGCGCCAGTCCATGGATATTCTGGAAAGCACGATTAAATGCAGTCGGTGAATTATATCCGAATTTTAAAGCAATATCAATGATTTTTTCATCCGTTGTCTGTAATTGAACAGCCGCAAGACTCATTTTGCGGCGACGGATATATTCTGATAAGGGAATACCAGCCATATAAGTAAACATTCGCTGAAAATGATAAGTTGAGCAGCAGGCAATCGCTGCCAAGGTATCGTAGTTGATTTGCTCATCGGTCAGATGCTGTTCAATATATTGGATAACTTCATTTAAACGGTCAATCCATTCCATTTGTTTCACTCCTTCATTCATAGTTTATCTTCTGACAGGGAAGATTTCCTCGCTTTTGGTGTTATTTTTGGAGAGCTATAAATCTAAATTTGCCGCTTTGGCCAGACTTGTCAGTTCCCGGTATTTTAAAGTGTGCATGATGCCATCTTTAAGATAATGGGTGCCGCATTGGCGGAATTGAAAATGAACATGGGCTTTTTGGCACTGGGTTCTTAAATCAAGTACCCAGGCATGATCAAAGGGTCTGGCCTCACGGTGGTATTCTCCGCCTACAACAACAAGTTCAATATCTTTAAGATAGGGCAAAATGTTGATTTTTTCAAGCAGTGGCTGGGCGATAATGTTTTTGTGTGCAATGGGCAGTTCACTGAAGATTTTTAAACGCTGATCTGCGTTTTTCTGATTTTCAATGGTACAGCCGACAATTACATTCGGATATCCGCTGCCCCAGTCAGTGGGCAGACAGGCACTTAATCTTTCAATTCTTTTGGTCAGAAAAAGGAAATCGAGGTCGGCGCGCTCCTTGATCATTTGCCAGCATGCCTGACGCATTTCATCGGCGTCTTCTAAAAGAAAATCTGAAGAAAAGCAGAGATAAACGAGCTGACCGCCTTTCATTTTATATTCTCCGTTTTTCTTTTTCTGGATAGGGGCATCAAAATGTGCGGTTTTGGTGATTTGATGAGTATCAATCCCACGTTTTTTATCCCCTTGAAAGATATAGCAATAGCGGCATCCGTCACTAAAACGATGGCAGCCATGCCAGGGGTCCCAATAAGCCATTGACATTCCTCCTTCAGCTATTATTTTAGCCGGCAGCAAAAGTAAATTCCTCTCTTTTGGTGCCGAAAAATGAGAGCTATTCGTGGATGACCAGCTGTAGATGATCTAAATCGGTAATTAATTGTTTATTCTTCGTCAGAGTAATCTGATGACCCTGATAATGGGTGGTGAGGGCTTTTGTAGGATAGAAAGCGTGAAGTGTTAATTGTTGGTAGCTGTCATCGAAGTGGGCAATATCTTCAGTGAGCAGCATTAAGCTATTTTCTTTAACAAACAGTGGCAAAGAGAAGTAGTCATAGGTTTCCTGATACCACTTGCCGCCTGTTTTCACTTCACCGCTTAAAAGATGTGTCCATTTACCTTCTGGAAGGTAATAATGGGCTAAAGATTGATCATTCAAGATTGGGGCAACCAGCAGATTATCACCGAGCATATACTGGGTATCTAATGTCCGGCACTGCATATCATGATTAAATTCAAGGACCATAGCGCGCAGCATGGGCGTGCCGCATACATGGGCCTGTCTGGATGTTTCCAAAAGATAAGGCATCAAACGGGCTTTTAGACGCGTAAAATGTGCGACAACCTCGCAGGATTCTTCGTCAAAAAGCCAGGGAACGCGGTAACTGTTACTGCCGTGGAGCCGGGAATGACTGGATAACAGGCCAAAAGCGACCCAGCGTTTATAAAGATCAGGCGTTCCAGACTGTTCAAAACCGCTGATATCATGGGACCAGTAGCCAAAGCCGCCCAGGCCCAGACTTAAACCGCCGCGCAGGGTTTCGGCCATGGAATCGTAATTGCTTGAACAATCACCGCCCCAGTGAACCGGGAACTGCTGGCAGCCTGCTGTTGCACTGCGGGCAAAAAGAACAGCACGGTCTTTGCCAAAGTTCTTTTCCAGCAGGTCATGAACCGTCTTATTGTATAGATAAGTGTAGTAATTATGCATTTTCACAGGATCGCTGCCATCATGGTAACGGACATGGCAAGGAATTCTTTCGCCAAAATCTGTTTTGAAGCAGTCAACCCCCTGATCGATTAATTTCTGTAAGTAAGCAGTATACCAGGCACAGGCATCTGGATTGGTAAAATCGACAATCCCCATGCCGGCCTGCCAGAGATCGGTTTGAAAAATACTGCCGTCTTCATTGTGAAGCAAATAGCCATTTGCCATTGCTTCTTTAAATAAAGGTGACTTTTGGGCAATATAGGAATTGATCCAGACGCAGATATGCAGACCTTTGGCCTTCAGTCTTGCAAGCATTGCCTCAGGATCTTCAAACATATCCTCATCCCAGGTAAAATTACACCACTGGGATTCTTTCATCCAGAAACAATCGAAATGAAAAACACTTAAAGGAATATTTCTTGAAAACATGCCATCGATAAAACTGTTAATTGTTGCCTCATCATAGTTTGTTGTAAAAGAAGTAGAGAGCCATAAGCCAAAGGACCAGCCTGGAACCAATGGCGGACGGCCAGTTCTGAACGTATAGCGTTCCAGAACAGATTTCATGTTGTCTCCGGCAATAAAATCATAGTTCAGGTTTTCTTTGGTGACAGTAAAAGAAACCCGGTTGACAACTTCACTGGCGATTTCAAAAGAAACGTCTTCGCTGTGGTTGACAAAAATACCATAATTATTGCTGGAAATATAAAATGGGACGTTTTTATAAGCCTGCTCTGAGCAGGTGCCGCCATCTGCCTGCCACATATCGATACTCTGGCCATTTTTCACAAAAGGACCAAAGCGCTCTCCTAGGCCATAGATGCTTTCATGAATGCCAATGCTTAATTGTTCGCGCATATAGCTTTCCTGATGTTCATCTTCAATCCAGGCCATAGCGCCGGCTGGAGATGTTGTTTTAAGCTCGCCATCATAATAGAATTTCAGACTTAAAGGTGCTTTTTCAATGACGAGCGTCACTTTGCCATGAATTAGCTGCAGCTGTTTGTCATCTTCCTGAATTTTTAACTCAGCGACTGCTTCTTGCGCTAAAACATAGGCTGCGCCTTTTTTGGCCTTGCCATAATGATGGGTATGACTGATATGCAGCACATCTTTAGCGGGGGCACTAATTTCAATCGTTGACTGCGTTAAATTTAGTGTGTCACCCCTTGATTCAATATGCCGGTGGGGCGCATAGAGTGTCAGGGTCGTGCCGTCAAATGTATAATCCCGCAATTCCATCGGGCGGCTGACCTTGCATCCGGCCTTGTCCAGCCAGAAACCATTTGAAAATTTCATCTGTTAAAACCTCGCTTTCCAAATTTATTGTATCATGAATTGTCTTTGAAAGCTTTTCTTTTTTTGCTTATTTATCATTTGTTTGATCTGAAACCCGGACATAATTTTGCAGCGGAAACATAAAATGGGATGTCAGGAAACATTCTTTGTGCTATAATAAAGCGCGAAAGTGGGGATGGGCATGGAAAAAATGCACGAAATCGTAGATGCTGTGGTCGAAGCAGGAAAAATAATGCTGGAAAGCGGATCGGAGATTTATCGCAGTGAAGAAACGATGATACGTTTGGCCAAAAGCTTTGGCATTTCTGAAATTGATATTTTTACATTGGCGACATGTATCTATGTGACTTGTGATATCGATGGGGATTCATATACAAGAATTCGCCGGATTTACCCAAAGGCAACGGACCTTTCCAAAATTTCCAGAGTGAATCAGTTAAGCCGGGATATGGCTAAAAATCCCCTGGATCTGGCGGGCTTTAAAGAAAGGCTAAAGGAAATAGATGAGCATTGCAAACCCAAAAAAATAATCGTTGCTTCTTCCATGGCCCTGGCTTGCGGCGTATTTGCTTTCATGCTGCAAAACTGCACCCTCAAGGATTTTATTTCCACAACCTGTATCAGCTTTATTGCTTATTATCTGTTAGACTATCTGGGCCGTTTCCATCTGCATGCCTTGTTTAAAAACATGTTGGTGACAGTTTTCATGACATTAGGCGCTGTTTTGTGTGTGGAAACGGGGCTGGGTGTGAAGATTGATGATATTGTGATTGGCAATATTATGCTGGTTGTTCCCGGTGTCGCCTTAACAAATGCGGTGCGTGACACGCTTAATGGCGATGTGCTGTCAGGGCTGATTCGCATGCTTGAGGCGATTACCATCGCGATAGGGATAGCTATTGGCGTAGGTTTGGTTTTATTTTTCTATAAAAATGGATGGAGGGTCGGCTAATGATGATACAGCTTGTCGCCGGGATGATTTCCTGCGTCGGATTTGCATATTTATTTAATTGCCCATCGCGGGCCATCTTTCAGTCAGCGCTGGCAGGCGGTTTGGGCTGGATCATGTATGATTATTGTGTGTATAGTCTTCATTATACAGAGGCGGTGGCAACCTTAATGGGTACCCTGGTGCTGTCGATTATTTGTGAAGCACTGGCAAGAATTAAAAAAGATGCGGTAAGTGTCTTTGTGATTCCGGCGATATTGCCATTGGTTCCCGGGGCTGGTCTTTATTACACCCTGCTTTATCTGTTAGAAGGAAATCTTGAGATGGCTGTCAACAAAGGCGTGACGACACTTGGCTGTGCTTTGGGAATTGCTGTGGGGATTATTGTTGTTTCATCATTTTCCAGAATGATTTTTGGCTTTCACCGCCATTCAGGGAGGACAAAATGAATAAAAATACGTGGATCAGTTTTCTTCTGCTTTATCTCAGCTGGCTTTTATGCCTTGCGCTTTTGCAGTTCTGGATGCAAAGCCAGGCAGCGTTTCTGGATGTTCTTGGCGGCAATCTCATGATGCTTCTTTTTGCCGGCCTCTTTTTAGCGGGCTGTATCTATTTTCTAAGATATTTTAAAAACAGCCATCGTCTGATGATTTTAGGACTGATTGCTCTATGGCTGGCTAGCTATCTTTTGATTGAAGGACTGAGCATGCTTTTCTTTGTTACACTGGATAAAGAGATGATTCAGGCAATCGGTCTTTCGGCATATGAAACAAAGGATGTGCTTCAATTGCTCTGGCAAAGTCTTCCGGGCCAGCTTTTTGACCTGATGACCTTAAAAAATGCTGCTCATTTTCTGGATGTGATCTATGCCGCATTGATCGAACTGGGATTTTTAAGCCCGCTCATGCTATTCCTGTTAAAAAAAGATTGTCATGGTGATGATAAATGTGTATAATGAGTGCGTGAAAAGCGGAGGTGAAAGGGATGAAGAAAGGGCAAGCACTTTTAGAACCTTTACGATGCTTTCGCACAAATGATGCTTTTTAGGACACACGCTGTGTGCCTTTTTGTTTTGATGATGGAGGGAAAAAATGGACGCAAACAAATTAACTGAACTCTATGCCAGTATGACTTTTACTGATGATGTTATGAAGGAAAGAATTCCTAAGTCAACTTACAAAGCTTTTCATGAGGCTTTAGATAATCAGGAGCCTTTGCCTAAAGAAGTCGCAACAGTGATTGCCAATGCCATGAAGGTGTGGGCTGTTGAACTGGGGGCAACGCATTTTGTGCACTGGTTCTCCCCAATGAGCGGCAATACTGCAGGTAAATGCGATGCTTTTCTGGAACCCACAGAAGATATGCATGCCATTTTGGAATTCAGCGGCAAATCTTTAAGGAAGGGTGAACCTGATGCTTCAAGCTTTCCATCCGGTGGTTTGCGGGCAACTTTTGAAGCGCGTGGCTATACTGCCTGGGATTGTACTTCACCAGCCTTTGTATATCAGAATACATTGTATATTCCAACACTTTTTTGTTCCTATACCGGAGAAGCACTGGATAAGAAAACACCATTGCTTCGATCTTGCGATGCGCTGAGCAAAGAGGCTGTGCGGTTATGTCATCTGCTTGGTTTAAATGATGTCAAAAAAGTCAGCGCCTCTGTAGGAGCGGAGCAGGAATATTTTTTGGTAGACCGCAAATATTATGAAAAACGTCTGGATTTGCGCCTGACCGGCAGAACGCTTTTTGGAGCGAAACCGCCAAAAGGCCAGGAATTGGATGATCATTATTTTGGTCAGATTAAACGCCGTGTGGCGGCATTTATGGATGAGTTGGATCGTGAATTGTGGAAGCAGGGCATTCCTTCAAAAACAAAGCATAATGAAGTAGCTCCTGCCCAGCATGAAGTGGCCTGTGTTTATCGGGAAGCTAATCTGACCGCTGATAACAACCATTTGATGATGGATATGATGCACCGTATTGCCAAAAATCATGATCTGATTTGTCTCTTGCATGAAAAACCTTTCAGCGGGGTGAATGGTTCGGGTAAGCATAATAACTGGTCGGTCGTGACAGATACTGGCATTAACCTCTTTAATCCCGGTCCTGATCCAAAAAACAATCTGCCTTTCTTAGCTAGTTTTGCCTGCACCATTAAGGCGATTGATGAATATGCGGATATGTTAATGATGAGTGTCTCCAGTGCCGGCAATGACTATCGTCTGGGCGGACATGAAGCGCCGCCTTCTATTATGAGTACTTTCATTGGTGAAGAATTGGAAGATATCGTTGATGAACTGATTGAAGGAACCCACAAAGATGTAAAAACGAACGAACGCTTTAAAACAGGGGTTTCGGTCATTCCAACATTCTCAAAAGATAAAACCGATCGTAATCGTACCAGCCCATTTGCCTTTACCGGCAATAAATTTGAATTCCGGGCTGTCGGTTCCTCACAGTCTATTTCTGGACCAAATACGATTTTAAATACTATCCTTGCTAAAACCATGCGGGATATGGCTGATTTTATTGAAGCCAGCAACAAGGATGCCAAAGCGGCTGCGATGGACTGCATTCGTCAGTTTTTAAAAGAACATCGCCGAATCATTTTCAACGGGGATGGTTATGCCAAAGAATGGCAGGAAGAAGCGCACAGACGCGGACTTGTCGATGCGAAAGACACGGTTGAATCATGCAAAGTATTAACGAATAAAGAAAAAACTGCAGTTTTCTCAGAAATGGGCGTTTACTCTGAAACAGAACTGGAAAGCCGCTATGATATTTTACTGCATAACTATAACATGACATTGCAGGTAGAGGCACAAACTGCCCTGAAAATGGTTAAGACCCAGATTTATCCTGCCGGCATTGCTTATCTTGGGGATATTTCCAAAGATGTGGCTCAGGCGAAGGCAGCTGGCGTTGAGGCCGATTTCCTGACAAAGGATATTCAGGCTATCAGCCATATTCTGGCAGGCATTCGCGCGAAAATATCTTCTCTGGAAAGCGCGATGCATTTAGCGCAGTCCAGTGATAAAGCTATTTATGAAGTTTCCTGCATGTGGCGTGACAATGTGCGCACGGCGATGGAAGATTTGCGCTGCAGTGTTGATTTACTGGAAGAAAATATTGACAGTAAATATTGGCCAATGCCAACTTATACTGATTTGATGTTTGGTGTATAAAGATAAATAGAAAGGTTTTTGCTATGAGGCTATAGCGAACCTTTCTATTTTTTGATGCATGAAGATTTTTCACGGAAATCGCAAAGTCAGCGAGTGGCGCAGCATGCGTGTCAGATGGTTTTTGGAAAATTAAAGTAAAATGATGAAAATAATAAAAAAATTAAAGTCATTACTGAGACTTATCCGGATAATATCAGTGAGAGGGGCAATAGGGCAGACTTTCTGATAGTATTTTGATGATTCGTTTTATAAATCTTTAGCTATACTTTAGCCAAGTATGATAAAATATCTGTGAATATTGTTAAGAAGAGGTGAAAATATGAGATTATTAGTTGCCGAAGATGATCCAAGATTATTGAAATCGTTATTACATATTTTTGAAATGAATAAATTTGTGGCCGATGGTGTTTCCAATGGGGAAGACGCCCTGAATTATGCACTTTCCGGGGAATATGACGGTATTGTGCTGGATATTATGATGCCGGGGCTAAATGGCATTGAAGTGCTTGAAGAACTGCGAAAGAAAAAGGTGACAACCCCTGTCCTTTTCCTGACAGCACGTACAGAGGTATCGCAGCGTGTGGAAGGACTGGATGCCGGCGCTGATGATTATTTGCCTAAGCCGTTTTCGACAGCTGAACTTGTTGCCCGGGTTAAGGCGATGCTTCGCCGGAAGGACAATTATATTCCTGATCTTTTAACCTATCGAGATGTCGTATTGAACAGATCAACTTATGAATTGAGTTATCAGGGAAAAAAGCAGTCATTAAGCGGCAAGGAATTTCAAATGATGGAGTATTTAATGCAAAAGCCGGGATTTATTATTCCGACAGAGCAGTTTATGACACATATTTGGGGATGGGATACGAATGTGGATACCAGTGTGGTCTGGGTGCATATTTCCAATCTGCGCAAGAAAATCAATGCTTTAAAGGCACCGCTGACGATTCGCTTTGTGCGTAATGCCGGATATATTCTGGAGGATGCGCAATGATTTACAAACTGCGAAAAAAATTTATTGTCATCAGCGCTGTCTCCATCACGACTGTTTTTTCGCTGATTTTTCTGGTGATTTATTTTATTGGGACATCACAGCTAAATAGTGCCATGGACACTTTAGCCGATGTGATTGCCTATAACAATGGCACTTTTCCGGAATATGACAGTCTCAGTATTGTGATGCCTTCAGACAAAACGCCAATGATTAATATCATTACCTCTGAAACTCGCTTTAGTACCCGCTTTTTTACCGTATGGACAGACAGAGAAAATTATATTATTCAGGAAAATGTGGACTCTATTTCTTCGGTTTCCCGAACCCAGGCCCGGCAATATGCCATGAGTGTCATCAAAAAAGGCAAGAACAGCGGCTGGATTTCGGATTATCGCTATCGCGTTTATGATACCGGATTTGGTTCTTTGATGGTATTTGTCAATGGGGGAACCAACCGGACAATGACGCACATGCTTTTGTGGACGGCGCTGTTTGTTTTAGTCGGCAGCGGTCTGATTGTTCTTTTGTTAATTGTTATTTTTTCTAAAAAAGCTGTTCAGCCGGCGGCAGAGAGCTATGAAAAGCAAAAACAGTTTATTACGGACGCTAATCATGAACTGAAAACACCACTGACACTGATCCTTTCCAATCTCGATATTATTGAAGCGGAGATTGGCAAAAATGAATGGGTCGATGATATTCGCAGTGAAGGCGAAAGAATGAGTCTGCTTGTCAATCAGCTCGTTGCTTTGTCACGAATGGATGAAGACAAGACCAATATAGTCGTATCTGAATTTGATTTAAGCAGTGCTGTATCTGACACAGTGTCAGATTTCATGACTTTGGCCAAGGAGCGGCAAAAAGAACTGGATACTTCAATTGAGGCAGATATCCATTATACAGGCGATGAGGGCCTGATTCGCCGGATTGTCTCTATTCTTTTGGATAACGCTGTCAAATATTGTGACCAAAACGGCCAAATCAGGGTAACGCTGCAAAAAAAGCGCCACCCAGTGCTTACGGTGGAAAATACTTATGCCATGGTTAATCAGGTTGAACTGGATCGTTTGTTTGACCGTTTTTACCGGGCTGACAAGGCCAGAACCTTCAGCGGCAGCTTTGGTGTCGGATTATCAATTGCCAAGGCGATTGCCCGCCAGCACCACGGGGATATCACAGCTTACAAAAAAGATGATACGCATATCGGCTTTCGTGTTGTCTTAAAATAAACTTGTAAAAAGATTCAGCCTAATGAATCTTTTTTTTTGACGGATCTAAGAAGCCGATTAGTTTAAAAAATTTTTTGAAAAACTGTCTCATCTTTAGGTTGGCTTTAGGCTTGTCAGATATACTGTCATTGTACTTAGAAAGAGTACTGATACGAAAAGGAGAGATAACGATGTACGAAAATTTTGATCATGAATTAAATACGGAAAGTAATGAAACTAATGAAAATAAAGAAATAATCATTGAAAATCCTGAAATAAAAACTGAGCCCAAACCAAAAAAGAGAAAATGGCCTTTTAATCAAACTCTGACTTTAGCGTTATGCTGCTCACTGGTTGGCGGCGTGGTTGGTGCCGGAACAGTGGCCCTGGGAACAAATGCTTTTGGCAGTAAAAACAGTTCGACAATTCTGGAAGGCAAGCGTGAGTATACCGCTTTAAATACAAATTATGTAAATACCGGTGAAAAAATGACTGCCTCTGAAATTTATGCAGCTAATGTTAATGCCACCGTTGGTATTACAACCTCCATCAATACGAACTTCTTTGGCTACCAGACAACTTCGGCAGCTTCCGGATCAGGCTTTATTTTAACCGCTGACGGCTATATTGTGACAAATTATCATGTCGTGGAAGGGGCAAGTTCTATTAAGGTGACCACTTATGATGGCACAGCTTATGATGCAACGTTGATTGGCTATGATGAAAGCAATGATATTGCAGTATTAAAAGTTGAAGCCAGCAATTTAATGCCAGCAGTGCTTGGCGATTCTGATCACTTGAATGTCGGTGATGATGTAGTAGCTATTGGTAATCCATTGGGTGAATTAACCTTCTCCCTTACTTCAGGTGCTGTCAGTGCCCTGAACAGAGAAGTGACAATGTCCAACGGCATTTCGATGGATCTGATTCAGACCGATTGTGCAATTAACTCCGGTAACTCAGGCGGCGCTTTATTCAATATGTATGGTGAAGTGATCGGTATTACCAATGCGAAATATTCCGGCAGCGGATCATCTGGTGAAGCTTCCATTGACAATATCGGTTTTGCAATTCCAATGAACAGTGTTAAGGATATTATTGAGAGTATTATTGAAAAAGGCTATGTTTCCAAGCCTTATATCGGTGTAGCTGTGACTGATATCAGTACGGAAACACAGATGTATGGTCTGCCTCAGGGCGCTGCTGTCAAGAGCGTGACTGACGGCGGACCAGCACAAAGCGCGGGACTGCAGGAAAATGACATTATTACGGCGGTTAATGGTACTGAAATCACCAGCAGCAGTGAGCTGAAACGTGCTGTTTTGGCTGCCGCTGTCGGAGATAAGCTGACATTAAGCGTGTACAGACAGGGGGAGACCATTGAAATTGAAGTTACTGTCGGTGAACAGAAACAGTCAGCGATTCAGGAAGACCAAAATGAAAATAACTCCACGGGTTATCCATGGGGGAATTATTCCGAACACTAGTATGAAGCAGGGCACTGATCCCTGCTTTTTAGCTTTATCATCATGTTTGACTGATAATGTAAACGGTTTAAAAATCATGAGGAAATTCTTAATGAAAAAATAAGATTTACTTATTTGCAATTCTATAGAAATGGGGTATAATTTACGAGCGAGGGTGTGAAAAGAATGAGAGAGAGAATTGTCGTTGGTGTCGTCAGTTTGATAGGAATTACCGTGGCTGGGTTGGTCGTGCTATTAATGAGAGTTTCACCTGTACAGATCAGACTTCAGACTTTTACTTTTCAGCTGAACGAAACTCTCCCAGATACCCCGGAAACTTATGTGAAAGCCAATGAAAAGGTCTTAAAGGAATGTAAAGTTGTTTTAGATGGTGTTGATTCTTCAATCATTGCGGTTTATCCTGCCTATGTGGAATATCAGGGCAAACGTTATGAATTCCAAATTATGATTGAAGATAAAAAGGTGCCTGTGATCACTTTAAAAGATAAAAAATCAGTCATCAAATGTTTTAGCGGTGCAACTTATCGGGCTGCGGATCTGGTGAATGTCGAGGATGATACCCAGACAGAGATCTACTTTATGGATACAAGTGATGGCAATCAATATGAAGAAATTACTTTTGAGAAAAGCGGCAGCTATGATTATTTTATTTATGCGGAAGATACCAGCAATAATCTAAGCAGGGTGCGTATTCGTTTTGAAGTCGAACTGGATAATACCAGTCCGGTACTGACAGGCGTCACGCCAAAGACATTGAAAGTCGGTGAGGATTTTGATCCGATGGAAGGCGTTAAAGCAATGGATAATGCCGATGGTGATTTAACGGCAAAAATAGAAATATATGGCGATGTGGATACGAATACAGCCGGTCAGTATTATCTGACATATTGTGTTACTGATGCCAGCGGCAATAAGACGAGCGAAGAACGTCTGATTACTGTCACTGAAAGCGGTGTTGCCGGACAGGCCGATGTCTGTGATGGTTCCTTCTTAACCGCTGATCAGATCAGCATGCGTGATTCCCTGGTAACGACACTTTTGGAAAATGAATTGGATTATTTTGATGATGAGACATTTATTCGCGAATTGAATCATTATCTGGTTACCCATTTTAATCCGTCGAATAATACGGGTGATGAAACCAGCTATTCGGTGATTGTTAAACAGCGCGGCAACCGTGCTGGCATGGCCCGGGCAGTCAAAATTTTCCTGGATCAGAAAGAAATTGAAAACTGGATTGTTTTTGGAGATAATGATGGTATGGTATGGAATATTGTCAAAGTCAATGGCAGTTATCGCCATTTGGACGTTTATGCCAATGCCATTGGGGCTGAGGAATATATATGTCTGTTGGTGACAACAGGTGAATTGGATAAGGCCTACAGTTATCCGCAAAGCGAATATCCAAATTGTGACTAAAGCTGGCGTTGACCAGCTTTTTTTAGGAGGAAAAACGATGAGAGAAATCAAGACAATGTTGGCATATGCCCCTTTAACGGCTGTGGTTGTGCTTGTTTGTACTATATTTTATCTTTTAGGGCTTTACCTGCAAAGAAATGAGGGCAAGAGTTTTGCGGCTTATCTGTTGGGGGCTGTAGAAACTGAAGCGATTAGTCAGAAGCATCAGTACTGGCGCCTGGCAGCGGCTAATTTTGTGCATGTGGATTTACTGCATTTTCTGTTTAATGTTTACTTTCTGATAGATTTGGGGACCTGGCTGGAAAGTCAGGCGCCTTCCTGGATGTATTTGCTGCTTTTGGTCTTAAGTGGTTTATTTTCAACCGGACTGACATATTTATATGATAAGAAGCGAAAGCTGCATCACCTGACTTTTGGTGCCAGCGGTTTTGCTTTTGGCATTCTTGGTTTTGTGGCCGGACTGATGCTTTTTCAGGGGCAGCTTTATCGTCAGGCATTATCCAGCTTCATTCCGCTGATTATCGTTAACGTCGTTTACACTTTCAGTCAGAAAAATATTTCTAAAACAGGACATGCCGGCGGTTTTATTGCCGGTCTGCTGGTCAGTCTCTTATGGTAAGACTGCTTGTCGATGGGGATGCCTGCCCGGTAAAAGCAGAGATTAGTCAGCTGGCAGAAATATATGCGTTTGACTGGTGGATTTTTATTGATGTCAGTCATATCTTGGAAATTGCCGGGGCGCATATTGTCTATTGTGATACTCAGAAAGACAGTGCGGATCTGGCTTTGATGAAAGAAGCGAAGGCCGGAGATATTGTAATCACCGCTGATCTGGGGCTGGCGGCGCTGGCGCTTTCTAAAAATTGTCAGGTGCTTGATTTTGATGGCCGTATGATTACATCCAAAGAAATTGAATCATTGCTTTTTGAACGCTATATGCATCAGAAATTAAGACATCAGAAAAAATACCTGAAATCAAAAAAGGCCCGGCAAAATCAGGATAATCAAAATTTTTACCGGGCTTGTCAGAAATGTCTGGAGGAAAATCATGTCGCAAAAAGAATTGGAAATGGAAATTGAACAATTACAAAAGCATATCAGCCAGCTGCAAAAGCAGATTGACCAGAATGGTTTAGTGCGGCTTTTATTTGCCATTGTTGTTTTAATCATGGTTAGTGCAGGATTGCTGGAAAAAAATTTATTACTGCTATTGGCATCATTTCTGCCGCTGTTGTTTTTTCTGCTTATTGCTTTCCGGCAGGATCAGGCAAAGCAATTATGTGCTGTTAAAAAGGGTCATCTGATGATTGATCAAAAGCGGCTGGACAGAAAAAGCAATGCCTGGCAGGAAGAAAAAACAACAGCGCTGATGGAGGATCAGGCACACTATCTGTATGATTTGGATGTGATCGGTAAAAACAGTCTTTATGATTATCTGCATTTCTGTTCCTGTGAAGCATCAAATATTGCTTTGTTTGATGCGCTTTGTCAGCCGCTTAAAAGCTTTGATAAAATCAAAGAGCGCCAGGAGGTGTTCTTAGAGCTTTCAAAGCATCCGCTAAGTTTGAATCTGTTAATTGAAGAAGCCCTGCTTTCCCCAAAAGAACAGCGGTTATTAAGCAAAGAAGATTTCCAACAGACAGAGCCAATGCCGTTTTATTTAAAATTATTTACGTTTGTTTATCCTGTTCTTCTGTTAGCGGCCCTGGGCTTAAGACAGAACTTTCCAGGTGTTATATTCGTGTGTATGCTGGCTGCTGTGGTGATTGCCGGACTGCATTTTAACTTATGGCAGGAAGGAGCTAAAAAGGCTCAGATGCAGTTTGAGGCGACCGAAGCGCTGGGCAAATTGGCAGCGACAGTTATGCATAGTGATTTGAAGCATCCTTTTTTGAAGGAAAAACAAAAGCATATTCAAAGCTTATACCAGCTTAGAAAACAGCTGGGCATGGCTGATCAGCTGTTTAAAATGAGAAATAATCCTTTGTTGCTGGTGATATTGGATGGCCTGTTTTTTTACGATGGCTGGCTTTATCTGTGGTTTTCTAAACAGCCGCAGCCAGTTTATCTGTCAGCGCTTAGTCAGGCGTTGGGAGAGTTAGGGGCATTATGCAGCCTTGCCCAATGGTTTGTGATTAAAGAAAGGACCGTTTTTCCTGAGTGGGCGGCATATTTATCTGCGGCTGATTTGAAACATCCGCTAATGGCAAGCACTCAGGCTGTAGGGGCAACTTTTGAATTTAAAAAAGGACCTGTTGTCATTACCGGAAGCAATATGGCTGGCAAGACAACATTTATGCGCAGCTTGGGCTTAAATCTGGTTCTTTTCTATACGGGATTAAGTGTTGATGCCGCCAGTTTTAAAGCCCCTTTGCTGGATATTTATACATCGATGCGGGTAGCTGACCGGACGCAGGAAGGCATTTCTACTTTTTATGGTGAATTGACAAGAATCAAAGCAATGATTCAGTCTGCCCGAAACCAACAGCCCGCCCTCTTTTTAATCGATGAAATTTTTAAGGGAACCAATTTAAAAGACCGGATTGTTGGAGCCAGGGCAGTCATTGAGCAATTGAGTTATCCGGGAGCCTTTTTATTTGTCAGTACCCATGATGAAGCGTTGTGTAAACATGATCATGTGGATATTACAAATATTCATTTTTCCGAATATTATCAGGATGGTAAAATTTATTTTGACTATCAGCTAAAGCCCGGTGTTTCGCAGACAACAAATGCGCGCTTTCTGATGCAAATGATTGGTTTACTGGAATAAAATCTGTTTTTTTGGCCATCTTATGAATGAGGTGGACAAAATGAAAAAACAATGGATATGTTTGCTAAGTCTTTTAATGCTTGCCGGCTGTGCATCCGGAAGTACGAAAGGTGAAAAAAAGATTCAGATGGGGCAGGCTTATTATGCTAGTCATGGGGATGGCGATATTTGTCTTGTAAGTGTAGCGATGCAGGATGATGTTATTCTCGGGGTGACCCTGGATGAAATTACCTATCTGTCAAATGATGAATTTAAGGGGCTGCCCAATACCCAGACAGATACCTCCTTTGGCCAGCAAACAGATGCTTCTAAAAATCTTGCCAGTAAGGTTCAGAATGATGAAGCTTACAGTGGGATGATGAAAGCGAATGGCGCGACCCACGGCATCAAGGAAAATTATCAGGCGATTTGTGATTTTGCGGTCGGCAAAGGCATTGAAGATCTGCGTCAGGCAATCACAGGCAAAAGTGATGATGAAATAATTGATGCTGTCAGTGGCTGTACATTGAAAAGCACGAAAGGATATCTCGAAGCCATTATTGAAGCTTGTAAAAATGCACATTAGTCATCTTGTTTGTGAGATGGCTTTTTTTCTTCACAAATAAGGGGAATAATGGTACACTGAAATGGTGAAAGGGGAGAATTGTGTGAAATATAAAATAATTGCACTTGACTTAGATGGTACTCTGAAAAATAATCAGAATGAAATAACACCGAAAACAAAAGCGGCGCTGATTGAATGTCAGAAACGCGGGCTGACAGTTGTCCTTGCCAGCGGACGTCCAACACCGGGGTTAAGATACGAAGCAGCGGCGCTGGAGTTAGAAAAATATGGCGGCATTCTTTTATCTTTCAACGGTGCCCGTGTTTATGATATTAAAAATGACCGGGTTATTTTTGAAAAAGTCGTCAAAAAAGAAGTGGCGGATTTAATGTATGACCGGGCCAAAGCTTACGGCCTGGCATGTCTGACCTATGATGGCGATGATATTTTGACGGAAGATGATGATGATCAATATGTACAGGTTGAAAAGAGCATTAATGATATGCCTATTCGTCATACAGATCATTTTAAAGCAAGTTTCAATCATGATGTTAATAAAGTGCTTCTGACCGGAGAGCCTGATTATATAGCCAGTATTGAAGAAGCATTTAAGGCGCCTTATCAGGATCAATTGAGCATTTATCGCTCGGCTCCTTTCTTTATTGAAATTATGGCACAAAACGTTGATAAAGCCGCATCACTTCAGAAAGTCTGCGAAGCGCTGGGGGCTTCTAAAGAAGAACTGATTGCTTTTGGTGATGGCTTTAATGATATTTCCATGATTGCATTTGCCGGCTTAGGTGTTGCTATGGGCAACGCGCAGGAACCAGTGAAACAGGCGGCGGACATCATTACTTTGTCCAATGAGGAAGACGGCATTTATGAAGTTTTGAAAAAATATGTATTGGAGGTGGAATGATGCTGCCAAAAGATCCGGCAATGCTTTTAAGCTATATTAATATGAAACTCAGAGACAGTTATGACAGCCTTGAATCACTATGCGATGATTTAGATGTGTCAAAATCAGAAATTGAAGATGCTTTAGCTGTAATTGATTATCATTATGATCACAAAACCAATCAATTTAAGTAAAAAATCCAATGGACTTGTCAGGCTGAAGTGAGATAAGGAGTGATGTAAATGGTCAATCGAATCGCAATATTAAGTGATATTCACAGCAATTACGAAGCCTTCCAGGCCTGTGTTGATGATATGCAGGACAAGGCAATTGACTATGTTGTTTTTTTGGGAGATTATATCAGTGATTACGCTTTTCCTGAGAAGACCATGGATTTATTGTATCAGGTCTTAGCACAGTATCCTTCGATAGCAATCCTGGGCAATCGAGAAGAATATTTTATACATCCTGATAAAACTTGGCGGCCATCATCACAGACAGGGTCTTTATATTATACTTATCATCATTTAAGGCCAGAAGATTTTGCGTTTATTCGCGCATTGCCTAAAACAGCTGTTTTACGATTTAAAAACAGACCAAAGATTTTATTAGCCCATGGGTCTCCTGCAAATACCCGGGAATTGCTGCTCAGGGAAAAAAATAACACCCACCGATGGCTTGACAGCATTCAGGAAAAGGTCCTTGTTTGCGGTCATACACATGTGCCCATGATTGAATGCTGGCATAACAAGATGATCATGAATCCCGGTTCGATTGGGGAAAATGTCTGTGGACAAACCGATGCCACCTATGGTCTGTTGGTATGGGAAAATCATCAGTGGCAGCCTTCCATCCAGCATGTAAAGTATGATTATCGCAAAGAGCAGCAGCGAATGCTTGACAGCGATTTGCCGGAAACCGCCTTATATTGGGCGGCAGCTACTTATAAAAATCTGGGAACAGGAAGAAATGAGGCACTGTTAATGTTAAAAAGGGCTAAAAGGAGCACTGCTAACGAAATGATTTCAGAGGAGGATTTTGCCAGGGCAGCCAGCAAACTGGATATTCATCTGTTAAGATAGGTTCATTAATCATCCCTATAGAAAAAGACGCGCACGGGATTGCTTTGCACGTCTTTTTATTTATGATAATTCAAAATCTTTATCAAGCAGCGTTGTTAAAGAAGCATCAGGGTCTTTGATCAGCCGTGAAGATTGTTTTAAAATGGCATCCTCAACCACATTGCGGGCCAACCGGCCATTGCCGCTGCGGCTGGCATTATCTTTTTGCACCTTGTCAAAATATGTCAATAATTTTTGATGCGCAGCTGCTTCAATCTCATAATCTTTGGCGCGGGCAATACTGATGGCAATTGCCAGTAATTCCTCTTTGGTATAATCCGGGAATTCCATCGTATTAGGAAATCGTGATTTTAATCCGGAATTAGCTTCCAGGAAGGCTGCCATTTCTTTTGTATAGCCGGCCAGCACAACCACAAATTCATCGCGATGGTCTTCCATGCCTTTGACCAGCATATCAATGGCTTCCAGTCCAAAACTGTCTTCTTTACCGCGGTAAAGCGAATATGCCTCGTCAATAAAGAGGACTCCGCCTAAGCTGGATTCAATGACCTGCTTTGTTTTAGGGGCTGTCTGCCCAACATAGGAAGCGACTAGATCAGCACGGGTCACTTCAACTAACTGACCATTTTTAAGAATTCCCAGGGCTTTTAAATATCTCGACATGAGCCGGGCCATGGTTGTTTTTCCAGTGCCAGGATTGCCGGTAAAAATCATGTGCATGGAAATATCCGCCCCTTTTAATCCCTGAGCCATTCTTTTCTGGCGGATTTCTATCATATCTTTTAAAGCGTAGATATACGCTTTGACATTAGCTAAACCGACAATTTCATCCATTTCTTTTTGAATATCGGCTAATTCCTGTGTGCGCTCAGCCGTCTTTAAAAACTGATGGTTTTCATCGACCGCCAGATGATGATTGAGGCAAGTCACCGTCAGCTTTGCCTGAGGATGAGCCAGCAGGTAGTCTGTCAGTTCACGATACAGCTTCTCCAATGTGCTTTTAATGGCATGATAGCCGTTTTCTTTAGTATAACAGTCAACTAAATAGTTAAGCGCCGCTTTATCAAAATGCAGGTTTGTCTGAAATTTTTCCTGCAATTGATGTTCGAAAACAGCCAGGTCCTTTTTTAAAAGCTTCAGGCAGGTTTCCGGGGTGAGTGCTTTGGTTTCAATGAAATCCTGAATAACGGTCAGAAACTGATTGCCCAGCTTCTGTTTTGTTTTAGATAAGGATTCATTCGATAAGAAGATAAAATAATGCTGGTTTGCCTGAATCTGACTGACAAGCCCGGCATCCAGCATGCTTTTGGCATTGACCAGTTTTTGATTTTGCAAAGTATAGCGTTCTTTTAAAGGCAGAATGCCATCTGCGCAGAGATTTTGTAAAAGATTCAGATAAGCGGGCTGGCAGCGTTCAATATTTTCCAAAACAATGATGCTTCTTTCCTTTTGCATAGCCCCATAGAGATCCTGAATCAATGTTGCTTCGTCCTGCACATTGGCGGCATCAATCCAGATGGGATTTGCCTGACGGGTATGCTGGTGGGTATAGAGCGCCCTGGCAAACTGCGTGATCAGACTGTGTTTGCCGCTGCCTCTGGGACCGCATAAAAGTATTGTGTTTAATACGCTGGCATAAAGATCAAGATAGTAAGGACGCTTAAATGCCATGTTTAATTGAGCAATGGCTTCATTTTGCCCCAGTACATATTTTTCTATGACTTCCTGAAGATCTGTATAAGTTTCATTAACAACAGTGCCTGGCTTGAAGTCTTCTTCTTTGAGACCATTGGCCTTAGATAAGGCATCAATTTTCTGGTCCAATTTCTTTGAAGATGAAGCGATTATCTGATTCATTTCATTTTCCAGCGAAGTAAGGTCATCCATCATTTTTTTCATTTCATCCTGCTTCAGGGGTTGGGTGATGGGCTCAGATTTTTTTTCAGTTGTTTTCTTTTTGGTGCTGCTGGCAAAAAAATCTCCATACAAATCGTTAAATGGTCTTTTCATTGTCATCCCTCGTTTCATTTAATATCATATCATAAAAAAAACAGGGGCGGGACTTTTTCTTTACTTTTTTATTGTAAGAAGATACAATATGTCTTAAGGGGGGAAAGCATCATGCCAATCATATTGGAGGCTCTTTCGTTAAATACATATCTTCATGAGGGCCTGGAAGTTTTGGTAAACTTTTTTGTGATCCTTTTGGAATTTATGGGACTGACAGTTATTGCGGTATCTGCGATTAAATCCTTTTATTCCTGGATCAAAAAAGATCCTCAGACGCGTCTGAAGTTGGCAGAAGGTCTGGCGATGGCATTGGAATTCAAATTAGGCAGTGAGATTTTGAGAACCGTTATCGTGCGGGACATGGATGAGATCATCCAGGTCGGCGGCATCATTATCCTGCGTGCGGCCTTGACATTCTTATTGCATTGGGAAATTAAAAATGAAGAAAAAACGGTCGAAAAAGAAAACGGTGTCGAATGATTTTGACGCTGTTTTTTTGTGTATTTCTTTAAGTTGGCTGGAAAATCATGTATAATAAACAGTGAAGGAGGGGTGCATCATGAACCATAAAACAAAAACGGTTTTAAGAAGCCTGGCCCTGGCTGGCGGAGTTGCTTCTTATCATCGTGTTAAAAAGTACAGTCCTTTAGCTCATCCGCTTTTCACTTATGTTTTAAAACAGGTGATCAGGGATGACGGACGAAAGACATATGCGATTGAGTATCATTTTAAACGTCCTTTAAATACTTATGTCAAAGCTGACGAAGTATTGATGATGCGGGGGCATCATATGGAAAAAGCCCGTCGTGTGAACTACGGTTTATCCTATATACGTTTTGAATTTACGCCTTTTGACAGTGAGCAGGATTTCGAAATCCAAAGCCGTTATCGCTGGCTGAATGTATCAAAAGATGATATTACAAATATTAGTATTGATGAGCTCAAAGGCTTTGAACCTCATTACTATTTTAAAAAGAGTTCTCAGGAATTGGATCTGGCTAGCCGCTTGTTTAAGCCGCAAGGCGCAAAAGGGAAGAAATATCCTTTGGTTGTATTTTTACATGACGCCCGGGGCTGCGGACAGGACAATCTTTCTTCATTGACGATTGACCGCAGTATCTTTTCGTTTAGCACGGATTTAGCGCAAAAGGAAAGACCATGTTATATTTATGTGCCGCAATTACCGGTGGATGCGTCCTGGGCAAGCCCGCAGGCCATTGCCAGTCTGCTGCATGATCTGGAACATATTCTGGCAGCACATCCGGATATTGACAGACAGCGTATTTACTTAGCCGGCAATCGTGAAGGCGGACAGGGTGCTTATTATTTCCTGGCTCAGCATACAGATTTATTTGCCGGTGCGATTCTTTCGGAAATGTCTGGTCTGGCGGATTTTACCAGCCGTCTGATGAAAATGCCAATCTGGTTTATTGACGAGAAAGATAAGACAATCAAACCTTATTATCGTGAAGAAGTCACGGGCAAAGTATTATCAGCGCAATTGCCGCTGTCTCACTATTCAAATAAAGTTCAGACAGCTTATCCCCATGAAGTACTGACTTGGCTGTTTAATCAGTCAAAAGAGGAGGTCAATGATGAAATATAAATTATATACCAGAGTTTTAGATGGCGGTCAGGCAGTGGCCAGAGTTATTATTGACTGCGAAAAAGACATCAATGCGCAGCATCTGAGCAATGATTTATTTGAGATTAATGTCACCCGCCGTTATCAGGGCAAAGTGGTTGATACCAGCCGCCGCCTTGTGACTAGCGTATTTGCGGCCAAGGAGCTTGCCGGCTCACCACAACAGGAAGGACGCTTTATCCATGTTGTTTTACTGACCGGTAAAGATACGAAGGGTGCAGCGACATTAATGAATGACAAAGAGACCATGAAAACTGTCAAACTGGATCTTGAATACAGTATTCATCTGAAAAAAGATCTTATTTTCACCGATGGAGAAGTCATCCATCATCCATGTGAAATGACTTTTGATGGCTATATTCACCACCATGTCGATGTATTTGAAAAATATGAAAGTTCCAAAGGCATTCTGTATAGAGAATATTCGCCTCGGTTTGACGGCAATAAAAAACCATTGATTATCTGGCTTCACGGCATGGGTGAGGGTGGTAAGGACAACGAGCTGCCTATTATCGCTAATCGCGGAGGAACGGCCTTTGTCTTAAAAGAAAACCAGCGGATTTTTGGCGGGGCTTATATCGTGGCGCCGCAATGTCCGACATTCTGGATGCCAATCGATTATCTGGGCGAGACATATCACGATAATTATACCAAGGCATTGCTTTCTTTAATTGATGAAGTATGTCTTTTCCATCCGGATATCGATGAAGACAGGATTTACATCGGCGGCTGTTCAATGGGCGGCTATCAGACGATTAAAACTGTTTTGGCCGCACCGCATCGTTTTGCGGCGGCATTCCCAATTTGCGCAGCTTATGAATTAAGTATGAAGGATGCATGGAAAATAAAAGATGTACCGATGTGGTTTGTGCATTGTATGAGTGATAATGTAGTACCATCTTCTAACAGTGTTAAAAACTATGAGCGTCTTATTCGCGCAGGCGGTCAGGCAGAGGTCACTTTATATCCGGATATCCGCAGTCATGGCGAAGCGTATTTTGCACATGCCGCATGGATTCCTGCATTAAATAATGATCCGGTATCCCGCGATGGTATTCATTTATTTGAATGGCTGGCAGAGAAAACCCGAAAGAAAAATAGCCTGGCGCAGAAAAAAGGCTGGCTGGTGCCAACGGTAGCGACCACTTCCATGGTGGCGGCAACACTATATTACTATTATCGCAAATCCAAACAGCGCTAAAAGAAAAGCCCTATTTTATATAGGCGCTTTTCTTTAAAAATATTTGATGGAGGCATGCATATGATTAAAGCAGTTTTTTTTGATATTGATGGCACACTTGTCAGTTTTAAGACACATCAGATTCCTGATTCAACCTTTCAGGCGCTGAAGCAGCTAAAGCAAAACGGCATTAAAGTTTTTATTGCCACTGCCAGAGGCAAAGACGGTCTGGAAGTATTAGAGGGTTTTCCTTTTGATGGGTACATCACCTTAAATGGTCAGTATTGTTATACACAAAAAAAGGTGATCTATGAAAATACAATTCAGAAAGAAGATATTCAGGCATTGCTGGCATATCTGGAAGATCATCCTTTTCCCTGCGGCTTTACCGAAGAACATACCAAATATTTTAATATGAGAGACGAGCGCGTTGACGAGATTCACCGCATCACTCATAATGATAATCATCCGGCAGGAGACTGCAGCCATGTCATTGATCATAAGATATATCAGTGCATGTGTTTTGTGGATGATCATCAGGAAAAAGAAATTCTGAAAATTATGCCGCACTGTCATTCAGCGAGATGGCATCCGCTGTTTTGCGATATCTCACCTTTAGGCGGCACGAAGCAAAATGGCATCAATCAGTTTTTAAACCATTTTGGCATTGACCTTTCAGAGACCATGGCGTTTGGCGACGGCGGCAATGATAAGCAGATGTTAGGCCATGTCCAAATTGGGGTAGCGATGGGCAATGCGAATGAGGAGCTTAAAGCAACTGCCGATTATGTCACAGACGATGTTGATCATGACGGCATCGCTAAGGCCCTAAAGCATTTTGGATTAATTTGAGAAAAAAGAGTGAAAATGATGACCTTTGAGACAATCAGAAACATTATTGCGAAAAGAACAGAGTCAGCACTTGCAGAAATCAGAATGGATACCGATCTTATGAATGATCTGGCACTTGATTCTCTGGACTTAACAGAGCTGTTTATTCTGTTTGAAGATGAATATGGCAGACAATGTGTATGATTTTCACACCGTTGCGGATATTGGCGGATATGTCGGCGTAAAATGATAAATGAAATGAAAAAGACTGGCTTTAAGTTCAGCCTTTTTTGTATTAGAGATATTTTCCTAACATTTGTTGGATGTCATCTTCATATTTTTCCATTTCTGTCACCAGTTTGATCTGGGTTCTGGCTCTGACAAGATTGTGCTGTTCATAAGCTGTTTTATAATATTGATCATTGTCCAGATAATCTCCTAAGAAACGAATGGCCTGTTCCAGGGTAATTGTTCTGGCGCCTAATGGCAAAGCCGCTATTTCCGCTTTGGTTAAACAGCTGCCCGCTCCCTGGATAAAGCCGTCTAAAAACGCTTCATATAGCTTTAAATCCAGTGTCACCTTTGATAAGTCAGGTTCATCTTCAGCGCTGTAAGTGGCGCCGCTGCGAATCGCATCTCCAAAGTCATTGGCAATAAATCCTGGCATGATGGTATCCAGATCAATAACGCATAAAGGTTTTCGGGTATGGGCATCGAAAAGAATATTGTTCAGCTTGGTATCATTGTGAGTGACCCGAAGCGGAAGCTTGGCTGCATAAAGAGCTCCGGCTGCCTGTTCGTGTGCTAAAATGAAACGAATTTCAGCCTCAGCCTGTTGTTTTCGCGTTGGGCTTGCCTGATCCAGGATGGCAAGAAAATCCCTGAAGCGCTTAGGGGTATTATGAAAATCAGGAATTGTTTCATAAAGCTGATCGGCCTTGAAATCTGCGAGCATCTGCTGGAAATTGCCAAAAGCAATGCCAGTCTGGCAGAAATCCTCTGTGCCCGTTATTGTTTCCAGACAGAAGCAGTCATCAATAAAAGCAACCGCCCGGTAATAATTGCCATCGGGGCTTTGATAAAAATCTGCGCCGCTTTTGGTAGGAATAATGGTTAGTGTTTCCCGGTTGGGATCGCCGTTCTGTAAAGTGATTTTATCTTTCAGATAATTGGTGACCAGCCGATAATTGTGCATCAGTTCTGCGGGCTTTTTAAAGACATGGTGATTGATGCGCTGAATAATATATTGTGAAGATGATGTTTTTACACGATAGGTGTCATTGATATGGCCATTGCCATAATGGGACATTTCTTCAAAATCGCCATCAAAGCAAAAGGCCTTAAAAAGTTCATTCATTTAAATAACCTCCCTGCTGCCTCTATTCTAACATAAGTCTTAAAAAAATACTTAATTTTTTTCATTAGTCTTTTTCTTTTTCCCTAAAATGATTATAATAGGAAATAAGTGAGGAGGGCGAATATGGAACTGCCAGCATTTTTCTTTGATATCGATGGAACATTATTGGATTATCCGCATCAATTAACAAGTATCAGTCCGGCAACCATCAAAGCTTTAGATCAATTAAGAGAAAAACATCCAACTTTTATTGCTTCCGGACGGACGCATTGTTTTATTGACCCGGAGATACGCAAATATCCATTTGACGGATTTGTGACCTGCAATGGGGCTTATGTGGAATATCAGGGACAATGCATTTATAAAAAAGCGATGTCAAAAATATCTTTACAGGCTGCTTTGCAAACAGCAAAGGCATTAAACGCGATATTATATCTTGAAAGCCGTGATTATATTTATACATATAACGCCAATCTGGCAATGCATCAGGTATTTGTGGATAAATGGGCTATGGATCCAAAAACAATCATCACCGATTTTGATCCGGATAAAATCGAGGTTTTTATTGGTATGATCGTCGCTGAAAAAGAAGAAGACTGCCCAAAAATAATTGAAGCATTAAGTGGGTATTTTGATGTCAGTCAGCATGTGAATCAAAGTTCTTTTGACCTGACGCTTTCAGGGGAAAATAAAGCTACAGGCATCCGCCATGTCATGACATATTTTCATTCAGATTTGAGTCAGGCATGGGCGTTCGGAGATGGCAATAATGATATTGAGATGATTCAGTCAGTCGGTCATGGAATTGCGATGGGAAATGCTGTTGATGCCTTGAAGGCAGTTGCGTATGATGTCACCGATGATGCCTGCCAGGATGGCATTGTCAAAAGTTTGAAAAAATATCATTGGATTGCAGGAGAGGTAGAATAGAGATGGAAGAAAAACTCATTGAAACATTAAAAAAAGAAGTTGTTGTCGCTCAGGGGTGTACGGAGCCTATTGCCGTAAGCTATGCAGTTAGTCTTGCCGTGACAGGCCTTCAGGAAGCCGTGCAGAAAATAGATCTTTATTTAAGTACAAACATCATCAAAAATGCGATGGGTGTCGGCATCCCCGGAACAGGGGAAATCGGTTTGGAAATTGCCGTTGCTTTAGGTGCCGTAATTTTGCATCCGGAAAAAGAACTGGAGATTCTTTGCGATATGACAAGTCAGGATCTTGCGGCAGCCAAAGCATTAATGGCAAAAAAAATCATTCATATTTCGCATAAATGCATTGATGAGCCATTGTATATTGAGGTGATTGCCCAAAGCAAAAACCATACTTCCCATGTGATCATTGCCCAGCAGCATACCCATGTCGTTCATCAGGCTCTGGATGGCAAAGTCTCTCTGCATGAAGATTTGGCCGGGTCACAAAAACAGACAGCGGCAGATGATGGCATCACGGTATGTGATATTTTACAATTTGTCAGAACGGTTGACCCTGATAAAATTCGTTTTTTATTGGAAGGCGCTAAAATGAATAAAGCTGTTTCCGATGAGGGACTTTCTAAAAAATATGGGCTGCAGGTTGGAAAGAAGATTAAAGAGGACGCTAAGAATAATCTATTGGCAAACAGCAAAGCCAGCCAGATTATTGCCGCCGCAGCAGCAGCCAGCGATGCCAGAATGGATGGCTGTCCAATGCCAATTATGACAACTGCCGGCAGTGGAAATCAGGGCATTGCCTGTAGTTTGCCAGTCTATGAATTAGCAGCGATTCTAAAAAAAGATGAAGAAGAGACCTTAAGAGCCTTGGCTTTAAGTCAGCTGATGACGATTCATATGAAACATTATATGGGACGCTTATCACCGCTTTGCGGTGCCGGCATTGCCGGAACAACAGGTTCCTGTTGCGGTATGACCTATCTTTTAGGCGGAAGCGACCAGCAGATTGGCTATGCCATCAATAATATGCTTTCTGATGTTTCCGGCATGATTTGCGATGGCGCGAAAAGTACCTGTGCTTTAAAAATTGCCACCAGTGTCAACGCTGCCATTCAGTGTGCAAATCTGGCAATGAACAACATCTCTCCGGATCATAATCAGGGCATTGTTTTTGATGATGCTGAGGATACAATCCGTCATTTGAATGATTTGGTTAAAAAAGGCATGTGCACAACAGATGAAACGATTCTTGACATCATGTTATGCAAATGTTAAGGTGCTTTGATAAGATTAAAAAACATAGAAAATAAGTTGACCCGCATCATTTAATCAAGGATAGAAAAAATACCGGTAATTTAATAAAAAAACGAGCCTGATGTCAATGAAATTTTGCAAATCTTTATATTGATAGCTTTTCGGTAAAAGACAAAATAAAAAAGATTACTGGAAAAGCGAGTGGGCACACGGAAAGTTAATTAAATTTACAAAACAGTAATCAATAGCTCTTTGGCAAAAGAAGATTACTGTTTTTGTTTTTTACTTTGATAATAAGTCATTTATCAAAAGTGAAAAGGAAATGACGACATGATTTGTTCATGATATAATGGTATCAAAAGAAAACAATCAATCGACATTTAGAAGGGTGAAATTATGAAAAAGCTATTTAATGCAATAAAGAAACATGATATTGACACAGTAAAAAAGATACTTGAAAATAAACCAAATTTAATAACTTGTGTCGCAAAACAACCACCAAAAGCAGACGATGGAAAATCACTTCTTCAAATAGCTATCAAAGATGGTACAATAGAAATCGCAAACTATTTACTTGATAAAGGGGCAGATGTCAATTTTATAGAAGAGGAGATGTCTGCTAGTGGATGGAGAATGCCGGTGATACAAGATACACTTTCTAACGCAATTATGAAAACAAGGTGGTGTGCGATTGATTTACAAGGTCATGAAAAAGTCCAGCATTCTAAAGAGGAAAGTGACGAAGCGTTTTTCCTTTTGAAAAGAATGGTTGATCTGGGCGCTGCATTGAATGTTGCGGATAGTAAGGGAAATACCACTATCGAAAGAGCGGCAATGCAGGCTGCACAAATTATGCCTCTGTATAATGCAAAAACACAGCAATATACAGAAAAAAGAAAGATCACGGATGACTTCAGGAATGATTTAACTCGCATTTTTGCATTACTATTTGAAAATGGATTAACCAGTGATACAAAAATGCGGACTTCTAACATGACAGTCAAAGATTTTTATGCCAAACATCCTTTAGGTGAGTTTTTGGCAGGATAAGAATTTGCGGTAAAAGAGGATTTTTATGATTTATTTGAGATGAGTGATAAATAAATTTGAAGAAAAAGTGCTAAAAGTATTAGCAGTGATTAAAGCTATAAACAACGTTTTCTCGTGTATTTAAGGGTATTTTAGGATTAAGATCAATTTGTTCAAATTATGAAGGAGTGCTTTGACTTGAAACAGAAGATAAAATAAGCGTTGTGGATATGTCTAAGGGTAAAACGCATGATGATGGGTACAGAGATGTCCATGTTTATTATCAAAAAAGACAATTTTCAGAGACAGCGAAAATTATACGAAGATGGTAAAATAAAATCATCAGAAGCATTTGAGGATGTGTTAGCAAATGTGTTATTTAATTGCAAAGAGATTTAAGAAATCAGGATATATAGCATTACAAACCGAAACGGGAAAAGAAATGGCCCAATTTGCTAAAGATTTATAAAAAAACTGGGATATGATATTCAACTCATAACTATTAGTCGACCAACTGCATATGGTGAGTATGAACCTTATCATTTTGTTAGTAGTTATGATGGATTTAGCAAACAAGCAAGCCAATGATAGAAAATTGAACATTATTATTTTAAGGTATTTCTTTGTAATAGCAACAAGGAATGCCTTTTGTTTTTATTCATTTACAGAAGTTATGATAGCCCTTAAGAGTTATCTTATACAGAAATATAAGGCAATAAAGAAAACGGGAAATGCCGGTTTGTAGATGGTTAGACTATTTATCTCGAACAAAGAAACGAATGGGCGCAAAATTGGAAACCTTTATTCTGACAGATAAAAAACGCTTATTATGTAAGTGTTTCATAAAGATGTCTGGTTTCAGGATTATTTGCCTGCCTGTTTCTGTTAGCAGAAGATTTCCCGAAAACATCGGCAAATAATTCATACGTTCTAATCTATCGCCACAACGGTACTCAATCATTGACAGGGATTCTTCATCAGTCAAGCATTCTTATTTATAAAGTTCTGCTATGTAATAATCCTCGTTAGTCTTGTCACAGTATATCATCGGGCAGAAATCTTCGCTTTTGTCAAATGCTGTGAGCAGATATATGCCGCTCATAACTGTTTTTTCCTCTCCATGATGTTCATAGATACATTCTATGCGGGAAGCTATATAATTTCCTATTCTAATCCAGTGTACTGGACAGATTCTTACAACACGCCCTTGATACGATATGCCATTTGTCTTCAATTTTATTGCTTTTTGCTTATCATATTGTTCTTTCATTTTGCACGCTAAAGTTAACACCATCCATATTAAACTATTGATAATGAATGGATAACTGATTTCAGCATTGAAAAATAGAAAAATAATGCCTATTAGAAATAGCGGCACAAAAACGCAGAAAAATATGATGTTTCCAGTTGTATTCCAAAGAGATGTTAGCTTCTGTTTTTTTATTTTTTGAGTTTCTTGCACTAATTTTACTATATTCTCCTCTGCTTTTTGCTTGTAATCTGCGGCCACCAGTCTTTCTCCAGAAAGCAGTTCGTTTACATCAAGGTCAAGCGCATGACATAAAGGCATTAAAAGTGAAATTTCTGGAAAACCTTTGCCCGTTTCCCATTTTGATATTGTTTTATCACTGACTCCAAGTATCATAGCAAGCTCTTTCTGTGTATAACCTTTGATTTTACGTTCACTAGCAATCAACTTACCGATTTTTATCTGATCCATAAACATCCTCCTTTGCATGTATTATACACTAAACGCTTTTTTTTCACACACACGCTTCGTGGAATAGGGGATTGATGGACACTACGATTCGTAGATTTTCCTGAAGTAAGCATTTTAATACACCATCGCTATGCGATGAATAGGCAATATGCATACATTCGTCTATACTAAAATCACCAAATATTTTTCCTGTATCATAATGAGATTATTCTGTTTTGGAAGATGTATCTGTAGGCTCTCCTGTTTATTTAACAAAAGATTATATTTACATTTTCATCACTTCTAATTCTGCGGCCATCTTATCATACTTTTTAGCTTTTTCCTGTATTTCTTCCTGTTCATTGATATCCATGATCGTATAGCAGCCATGCCCATTTATGTTTTATACCGTAAAAAAGAAGATATTTATATGGTTAGAATTCTTCATCAAAGACAGAACTATGTGCAACAACTATTTTGTTAAGATAAAGGTTGTTACGACTCAATAGTTTTTAGGCTGTCGAGAGAGCAGCAGTCTCTTTTTCTTATGCAGCATTTGATAAGCATAAAACAGCTGTGGTTTGTTAAGCTGTGGATAACTATTTTTGACGTACTTAAAAAGAAGTGCCTTTTTTAAAAAAAACTATATCAAAAAAACGTACGATTTCTCGCACGTTTTTGTGTTCTTCGGCCGTTTAATGATTAGTTGCTTGCTAGATATCTATAGGCGAATGTCCTAAAAGATAAGTATCTATTTCTGCACGGCCATAAGTATAGGCTTTAAGATCAGTTCGCTCAAAAGCTGTAAATTCATGACTCTGAGCAATCCCGGAAAAAATTTGTTCAGTAAGTGTGTACATATCTTCCAGATAATGGATATTCATATCCGGATTTCTCGGGGAAAGCGGATGGATACCTTTGACAGGGGAAAATTGCTGCTGGTAGCGGTGTCCGCAAAGAAACAGCAGATGATGATTGCCTTTGATATGTGCAATCGTTTTTTGCAGGGTCTGCTGGTAAACATGGATGACATCAGGGATGAATAACAGCCAGACATAGCTGGAACCAAAAGCATCCCCGGTTGCCAGCCAGCCTTGTTCTGGTTCATAAAAGGCAACGCTGCCGGCAGTATGACCTTTCACATCAAGCACTTCAAAATGCCAAGTATCTAAATGAATCTGAGATGCTTCGTCAATCATGACTGGGAAATTGACACCTTCTACAGGATCGTTTTTTGGAACATAGATGATGCAGTCATTAAATTGATGAAGGGCACCAATATGATCAAAATGATTGTGTGTAATAGCGACACTGATCTTGCGCTCAAGGGCTATTTGCTCAACGAGTTCTCTTAAATGCATATCTTCGTAGGGATTGCCTAAATCAATAACTAATACCTGAGACTGGTCTTCAATCACATAGATACTGGATGGATTATTATAGCTGCCATCTTCATGCAGACCAGCAGGGTTGGCCTGTGTTGCATCATGGATATGCCAGACATTAGGACTGATCAGCTCAGCCGAATATTGATGATGCTCAAAATATTTTTTCATGTGGTTTCACCTCAGTATCATTGTATCGCAATTTTTTGCTTTTGATAAGCATTTATGGTAGAATTTCAAAGAGGTGAGGGATCATGTTAAAGGTAGGCAATGTCAAGGTATCATTAAAGGCTCAGGAAAAAGATTATCCTAAAATTTTATCAAGCTATTTAAATATACGTGAAAAACAATTGCAGGAAGTTCGGCTGATTCGCAGATCCATCGATGCCAGAAAGCATGATGTTCATTATATCTGCAGTTTTGCTTTTTCTTGCACTTGTGAGAAGGAACTTTTAAAACAAAATAAATCTGTGTCAGAGTATCATCCATATAATTTTGAAATTCCTGGACCAACATCTAAGAAAACAATTGTTGTTGGGAGCGGGCCAGCGGGCCTTTTTTGTGCCTGGCTGCTGGCTAAAAGCGGAAGCCCGGTGACTTTATTGGAAAGAGGCAAGGATGTTGCTTCGAGAATTAAGGATGTTGAAAAATTCTTTAAAACCGGTGAACTGAATGAGCATAGCAATATTCAGTTTGGCGAAGGCGGAGCGGGAACATTTTCTGACGGCAAACTGACAACGGGAATCAAAGATGAACGAATTCGCCTGATTTTAGAAACCTTTGTGGCTTATGGCGCACCCCAGGATATTTTAATCGATGCGATGCCTCATATTGGAACGGATTATCTGCGCCGGGTCATTGTCCAAATGAGAGAAGATCTGATCCGAATGGGCGCAGTTGTGCGCTTTGAATCGCAAGTGACCGATTTACTGATTGAATCCGGGCAGGCCAAAGGTGTTATAATTAATCATCATGAGCGCCTGGCGGCAGATCATATTGTACTGGCAATTGGCCATAGCGCCAGGGATACTTTTGAGATGCTGTATGAAAAAAATGTGTGCATGCATGCCAAACCATTTGCCGTGGGCGTTCGTATTGAACATTTGCAAAAGGACGTTAATGCAGCGCAGTATAAAAAAGCAGCGCCTTTTTTAAAGGCAGCACCTTACAAAGCTGCTTATCGCGCTAAAAATGGACGCGGTGTTTATACATTCTGCATGTGTCCGGGCGGCAGTGTGGTCGGGGCAGCCAGTGAAAAAGGCCGGGTGGTTACGAATGGCATGAGTGAATATGCCCGAAATCAAGTTAATGCCAACAGCGCAGTACTTGTCAATGTCGATGAAAAGGATTTTGGCAGTGATCATCCGCTGGCAGGCATGTATTTTCAGCGGGCACTGGAAGCGCGGGCATTTGAACTTGGCGGCAGTAATTATCATGCCCCTTGTGCATTAGTCAGAGATTATTTGAATCATCAGAAATCAACGGCATTCGGACATATTCAGCCCAGCTATCTGCCCGGGGTCCAATTTGCAGATTTGCATGAACTGTTTTCCAATGAAATTAACGAAGCCCTGCAGGAGGGACTCAAAGCATTTGCCAAGAAACTGGCTTTTTTCCAGGATGGAGATGCGGTGATGACTGCGGTAGAGAGCCGCTCTTCAAGTCCGGTGCGTTTCTTTAGAGATGACAATTATATGTCCTCAATTAAAAATCTCTATCCTTGCGGAGAGGGAGCGGGGCAGGCCGGCGGCATTATTTCTGCCGCTGTGGATGGGCTGAAAGTTGCCCAGGGCATATTAGGACAGGAAAAGTAGAAAACAATTCTGTCTTCGCTTTTGCGGCGACCACTGAAATGATTTGGAAATACGATAAAAATTGGTTTTTTTAATCTTCGTTTTTTTGTTTACGAATTCACAAGATAATGATATAATGTAGACGTAGTGAGGTTTATTTCACAAATATTTTATGGAGGTGTGAATATGGCAAAGAAAGCCGAAAAAGAAGTCGTAGCTACAAAAAAAGAATGGACAAACGAAGAAATTGATCAGCATGTCAATCAATTAGTTGATAATGCTCAGCAAGCATTAACAAAATACCTTCGCATGGACCAGGATCATGTAGACTACATTGTTGCTAAATGTTCAGTTGCCGGATTGGATGCACACGGTACTTTGGCAGAAGCAGCAATCAATGAAACAAAACGTGGTGTATTTGAAGATAAAGCAGTTAAAAACCTGTTTGCCTGCGAATACGTTACGTCTAACCTGCGTCATTTAAAGACAGTAGGTGTCATCAATGAAGATCCTCTGTTTGGCGTAACAGAAATCGCTGAACCAGTAGGTGTTGTTTGTGGTATCGTTCCAACAACAAACCCAACTTCAACAGTTATCTTCAAATCTTTAATTGCAATTAAAACAAGAAACCCAATCATCTTCTCATTCCATCCATCTGCTTATGAATGTTCAGTGATGGCTGCAACTGTTATGCGTGACGCTGCTGTTGCTGCTGGTGCTCCTGAAAACTGTATCCAGTGGTTGGGAATGCGTTCAATGTATGCAACTACTGCATTAATGAATCATCCAGGTGTAGCTACTATCTTAGCAACTGGCGGTAATGCAATGGTTAAAGCTGCATACTCTTGTGGTAAACCAGCATTAGGTGTAGGTGCCGGAAACGTGCCTTCATACATTGAAAAAACAGCTAATATTAAACGTACAGTTAACGATGTTGTATTATCAAAATCATTCGATAATGGTATGATTTGTGCCTCTGAATCAGCTGTTATTATTGACCATGAAATCTATGATGAAGTCATCAAAGAATTTAAACGCTATCATACTTATTTCTGTAATGCAGAAGAAAAAGCTAAACTTGAAAAATACATGTTCGGTGTAAATGGTTATACTGATGAAGTTAATAATGCACATTTAAATCCAGATGTTGTAGGTCGTCCTGCATCATTGATCGCTAAGAACGCTGGATTTGAAGTACCTGAAGATGTTCAGATCTTATGTGTTACTTGTAAAGAAGTTGGTCCAGTTGAACCAATGACAAGAGAAAAATTATCACCTGTATTAGCTATCTTAAAAGCTGAATCAACAGATGATGGTATCACTAAAGCTGAACAGTTCGTTGAATTCAACGGCTTAGGACACTCTGCAGCTATCCACACAATGAATCATGAGATTTCATTAGAATTCGGTCATCGTGTTAAAGCGATCCGTATCATTGAAAACGCACCTTCTACATTAGGTGGTATCGGTGGTGTTTACAATGCCTTCATTCCATCATTGACACTTGGATGTGGTTCTTACGGTCACAACTCTGTTTCAAACAACGTAAGTGCTGTTAACCTCTTAAATATTAAACGTGTCGGAAGGAGAAATAACAACATGCAATGGGTTAAACTTCCACCAAAGGTTTACTTTGAAAAGAACTCTTTACAATATTTACGCGATATGAAGACGATGGAAAAAGCCATGATCGTTACTGACCGTGGTATGTACAACTTAGGCTATGTTGCTAAAGTTGAAGACGTTATTCGTCGTCGCCGCAACAAAGTTGATTTACAGCTGTTCTTCGATGTTGAATCTGATCCAAGCTTCGACACAGTAGAAAAAGGTCTGGAAATCATGTATAACTTTGAACCAGATACAATCATCGCTTTAGGCGGCGGTTCTGCAATGGACGCAGCTAAAGTTATGTGGCTGTTATATGAAAACCCAGGTATCGATTTCAATGATATCAAACAGAAATTCATGGATATCCGTAAACGTGCCTTCAAGTTCCCTGAACTCGGAACACGTGCTAAATTAATCTGTATCCCAACAACTTCTGGTACTGGTTCTGAAGTAACACCATTTGCCGTTATTACAGACTATGCTACTATGAAGAAATATCCATTAACTGACTACGCTTTAACACCTACAGTAGCTATCGTTGACCCTGAATTCGCTATGTCTATGCCTGCTTCTATCGCAGCTGACACTGGTGTTGACGTATTAACACATGCAATTGAAGCATATGTTTCTATCCTTGCAAGTGATTACACTGATGGATGGGCTAAACAGGCTGTTAAATTAGTATTCGATTATCTCGAAAGATCAGTTAAGAACGGCAGAAACGATCCAGAAGCCAGAGAAAAGATGCACAATGCGGCTACAATCGCTGGTATGGCATTCGCTAACGCATTCCTCGGTATGAACCACTCATTGGCTCATAAGATTGGTGGAGAATTCCATGTTCCTCATGGACGTACAAACGCAATTCTGCTGCCAACAGTTATCCGTTACAATGGACAGGTACCTACTAAGTTAAATATCTGGCCAAAGATTGAAAACTATAAAGCTGACGTTAAATATATGGAATTGGCTCAGTTAATCGGTCTGAAACCTAAGACTCCTGCTGAAGGTGTTGAAATGTTCGCACAGGCTTGTGAAAAATTGATTGCTGCAGTTGGTATTCCTAATAACTTCAAATCTCAGGGTATCTCTGAAGAAAAATGGATGAGCAGAGTTCATCGTATGGCTATGAACGCTTACGAAGATCAGTGTTCACCAGCTAACCCACGTATGCCTATGGTTAAAGATATGGAAAAGATCTTAATCGATACATACTGGGGACCAGATGGAAAACCTGAAGAAAAGAAATAATTGTATTGACACAAAAAGTCACGGCGTGAAAACCGTGGCTTTTTTTGCCGGCAAATTAAAAAAGGCTGAGACAGCCTTTTGTTGGTTTATGCTTTGTTTTCCGTTAAAGACTGGTCAATGCTGTCAAAAGTATGGGTCTTGTAAATCCAGAAAGCCGCAATAATCATAATGACAGTGGCAAATATAAAGATGGCAGTGGATCCTAACCCATCCAGCATATAGCCAAAAATCAAAGAGTAAACAGCGCGGCCAACAGAAATAGACGCATTATACAGAGTGACTGCTGTGCCATATGAATTATCAGCGACAACTTCCTTTAAATAAGCAAGATTCCCTACCGTCGCAACGCCTGTTGCAATACAGTGAACAAGTGAAGCTACCAGGAAAATATAAATATTAGGAGAAATAACATAAAGAATATAACGGACCACCAGAACGACTGCGTTTAACAGGAAAATCTTTTGATAGCCATATTTATTAAACCATTTGCCAATCACGCCTAACAGAAGAATTTCCGGAAGCGCTGTGGCGACAGTAAACATCCCCGCACTATTAGCTGGCCCTTTTAAAGTATTCATCATGTGAATGCCGGCATATCCATTGGCACTGTCCATCAGAATCCCAGTCATCAAAGAGATAATGCAGATAAACAAGAAGTGCCGGTTTTTAATAACGCTCATTAATCCAGGTTTTGGGGCCTGAGGATCAGATACTTTTTCATCGTTTGTTTCTTTTTCCGCCTTTGGAAACATAAAAGCAATGGCAAATGCCAGCAGCAGCAGAATCAGATAAACCGTTAACATTGGTGAAAAATCGTTTTCAGAAACAACCTGGCCTACTAAAATACTGCCTAAAACATATCCCAAGGATCCCATCGAACGGATAAAGCCATAATTTCCATTGTGCTTCGTAGAGAAAGTAACGGCCTGAACGTCTGCTAATGGGACAACGCCGGATCGGCAAATTTCCAGAATAATTCCTGAAATAATAACAGCAAGATAGCCTGTCTGGATACTGTAAATAAAGCCGGCAATAATCGATGTTCCCAGAGAAAAGAGCAGCAGTAATTTATATTTTCCGCTTCTATCTCCAAGAATGCCCCAGATTGGGACGATAAATACACTGACAATCAGTGTACAGAATGTAAAAATGCCTAGCTGAGCTCCGGTGAATCCCTGATTTACCTGCAAATAATTATTAACAAATGGCAGCATCCCGCCCATTGCAGAGAAAATAACAAGATAATACGAAGCAAATAAATTTGTTTGTTTTTTTACATTTTTCATAAATTAGCTCCTTATCTTCAATCATATGATAACCTTATTATAAAGGATAGCCTCAAAAAAAGGAAGCGTTTTCAATTTTAGAAAAGGAAATTGTGTTTGGCCTTAAAAGATGATATATTAAAGATTAGGTGATTATAATGAGAGAAAAAGAAATGATGCAGGCAGTTTATGATGTTTATCATGTGCCGTCTGTTCTACTGAATGAAAATCAGACGATTGTTCATAAGATCGGTTACCATCATGAACATTTTCCTTTTGAATGGCTGAAAAATCAGACGTTAACGATGCCGGCATGCATTGTCATCCATCCTGATAAAGTGGCAGCTGCGATGATTCGTATGAATGAGCAGTATCAGCTTTATTTAGGCAATGTTTTTCTTGGCGAAAAAAGTGATCGAAAGATCTGGCTGATTTTGCAGCAATATAACCTGACAGATAATCAATCATTAGCGTATCTGGAAAGTCTTCCGGTATTCTCTCTTTCATCCATGAAACAATTGATTCAAATGCTGGCACATTGTTTAACGGGAAAGCTGATTGAACCTGTTATTCTCACTGATGACAATCCTTCAATCAAAGTAATGGTTAATGATTTAGAAGATGATTGCCGGCAGATGGATTACACATCCATGATGACAATGATGAGATTAGTGGCATATGGGCGCACGGAGGAAGTTGTACAGCATATTAAATATGAAAATTATAAGACAATATTTTCCGATATTTCAGAGATTAAACAAGGGGCGATTCAGCTAAGTGTTTTAATTGCCATAGCGGCGCTCAAAGGCGGGTTAGGTTTTCAGGAAACGAATACTTTAATAAGCGGTTACTTGAATCAGTTAGCATTATTGAACAGCGGCGAAGCGATTCATCATCTGCAAAACGAAATGCTGCTTGTTGTTACAGAGGCAGTCAGGCAAACCAATCATCCTGTTTTAAATCAGCCATTGAATCAACGAATCAAACAGTATGTCAGTCTTCATTTAACTGAAAATATCTCTTTTTCCAAAATGGCGGAGGCGCTTCATGTCAGTAAGAATTATATGCTCTCAGAGTTTAAAAAAGAGGCGGGAATTTCGCTCGTTGACTATGTAATGAAAAGAAAAGTCAGTGAAGCAGCGTTTCTGCTTGATGAAGGGACGTTATCCATTGCGGCCATTAGTGCCCATTTGGGGTTTAGTTCACAAAGCTATTTTGCTCAGTGCTTTAAAAAAGTGACTGGTATGACGCCAAGCGCTTTTCTTAGTCGAAAAGATAAAATCATTTAAATAGTTATATTTTGATAAGAAACGTTATATTTTGATATTGCGTTTCTTTTTTATTGGCTATAATTTGCTTAAGAAAAAGAAAGGAGGCAGAATTAAAAATATGATTTTTTGGTTGCACTGATCAGATTGAAAACAAGTTGAAGACATCAGCGTTTGATTTAAAAAGAGAGGAGAATAATAAATGAAACAAACTTTTTTGTGGGGAGCAGCAACTTCAGCTTTTCAGGTTGAAGGTGCTTATGCAGAAGATGGCCGAGGCCTAGCTATTACCGATATACGCAGTTTTAAGAAGTCAGAGCAGCAGGCAGATACCAGAATTGCCATGGATCATTATCATAAGTATCAGGAAGATGTTGCTTTAATGAAAGAACTGGGAATTAATGCTTATCGGTTCTCTGTTTCCTGGACACGAATTTTCCCTAACGGGGATGATGCACTGCCAAATCAGGAAGGCTTAGCCTTTTATGACAATTTGGTTGACCTTTTGATTGAAAATGGGATAGAACCGGTTGTAACTTTGCATCATTATGATTTTCCAATGGCTTTAATCGAGAAATATCAGGGCTGGCTATCCAGAGCGTCCGTTCACGCGTTTGAACGATATGCCCGATTCATGTTCAGCCATTTTGCCGGCCGCGTTAAATACTGGCTGACTTTGAATGAACAGCATGTTGTCTCTATCAGCAATTCTTTATTGGGCATTGAGGCAACAGATCCTGAGAATGCCGCCAAGCAGCGTTATCAGATGAATCATCATATGTTTTTAGCGAATGCCAGAGCAATAGCGGCATGCCATGAATTGCTTCCTGAAGCTAAAATTGCACCAGTGCTTTCTTATGTGACTGCTTATCCAGCAACACCTGCACCAAAAGATGTCTATGCAGCAATGCAGGCAGAAGATTTTATGTCCTTTTACATGATGGATGTTTATTGTTATGGCACTTATCCGGCATATTATATTAATTTTCTTAAAGAAAGGGGCTGGATGTTTGAAACAGCGGCAGAAGATGAAGAAATTTTAAAAGCTGGCAAGCCCGATTTTATGGCTGTCAATTGGTATTGTTCCCGGGCTGCTCAAGAACGTAAGCCAGAATATCTGACGGAAATTTTAAAAGAACATCCGGAACTTAAAGAACTGGCAAAAGAGTACTATGGCATGGCAGACAGTTTTAGTTTTGTACAAAATGCATTGCTTGAAAGAAATGAATGGGGCTGGGAAATTGATCCATTAGGTTTCAGAATGGCTTTAAGAAAAATATATGATCGCTATCATCTGCCTGTGATGGTGACAGAAAACGGTTTTGGTTTCAGAGATCAACTGACAGAAAATAAAATCCATGACTGTGAACGCATTGATTATCTTGCCAGACATATTGAGAATTTGCAGGGAGCGATAGCGGATGGCGCAGATATCATAGGTTATTTTGTCTGGTCAATGATTGATGTACTGAGTTCCTCTGAGGGAATTAATAAACGATATGGCTTAGTATACGTAGATCGTACGGAGCATGATCCTAAACAGTTAAGGCGCATAAAAAAAGACAGTTTTTACTGGTATCAGCGTTATCTGAAAAATCACAAATACAGTGAATGAAAATTGATCAGATAAACGCTCAGCATTTAAAGTGTTATCTAAATTTGGCTGATTTACGGATAAAATATGTGTGAAGTTGGACATGCATTGTTATATTAGTTATGTTATAATCCGCTTGGAACATGTACCATACGAACAGGAAAGCTGCAGTATTAAAAGATCATGAAGAAGGAGTATAGGAAATGAAAAGTATTGAACAAATTTTAAAACTGTGTGAAGAACAGAAAATTCGTATGATCGACTTCAAGATGACGGATATTGATGGCCGCTGGCGTCATATTACAATTCCTAGAGAACGATTTACTGAAGATATCTTCAAAGATGGTATTGGTTTTGATGGATCGAATTATGGATATGCACCTATTGAAAAAAGTGATATGGTATTTTTACCAGATCCGGACAGTGCTTATGTGGATCCGTTTGCTTCGATTCCCACTTTGACAATGTGCGGCAATGTCTGCACAATCGGCAAAGGTGAAAATAGGCCTTTTGACCAGTATCCAAAAAATGTCAGTCTGCGTGCGATTGAATATTTAAAAGAAACAGGCATCGCCGACAGGATGATTATCGGACCGGAGTTTGAATTCTATTTATTTGATACTGCCCGTTACGAAGTCACGCCTCAGTCTTGCGGATTCAGAATTGATACAAAACAGGCAGATTGGAACTGCCGCTTGGATGTCCCCGGCAACAATGGGTATGAAGTGCCTTATAAAGGCGGATATCATGCTTCAGCGCCGCAGGATGTTGGATATGATCTGCGCAGCAGAATGTGTATGATGATGGAAGACTGGGGAATCAAAGTAAAATATCATCACCATGAAGTTGGCGGTCCGGGACAGATGGAAATTGAGGTAGAACTAGAAGATATGCCTAAAATGGCAGATAATACGATGATCATCAAGTATATTATCAAGAATTTGGCGGCTCAGGAAGGAAAAACCGCAACGTTCCTGCCAAAACCTATTTATCAGGAAGCCGGCAGCGGCATGCATGTACATATGCTTTTGACAAAGGAGGGTCAACCTGTATTTTATGATGAAAATGGTTATTCCGGCCTCAGTCAGACAGCACTTTATTTCATCGGCGGTTTATTAAAACATATTGCCTCATTATGCGCCCTGACAAATCCATCTACGAATTCATTTAAACGCCTAGTCCCTGGTTTTGAAGCACCGGTAACCATTGGATATGCGACTAGCAACCGCAGTGCGGTTGTGCGTATTCCAGCTTATGCAAAATCACCAGATAAGAAACGCTTTGAATTACGTAATCCTGATGCGACGGCTAATCCTTATTATGCCTATGCGGCTATTTTGATGGCAGGTATTGACGGGATTGAAAATAAAATTGATCCCGCTGCGAATGGCTGGGGACCATTTGATTATAATCTTTATACACTTTCTAAAGAAGAACAACAGAAAATCAAAGGTCTGCCTGCATCCCTGAAGGAAGCGTTGGATGCATTGGAAAAGGATCATGATTATTTGTTAAAGGGGGATGTTTTCTCTGAACGCTTAATTGAGATTTGGATTGAACGCAAGAGAGCAGAACTTAAAGAATTGGATCAGATTCCAAACCCAGCGGAATTTAAAAAATATTTTGATTTATAAAAGCGAAAACGTCAGAAAAAGCAATTTTTGCCTTTCTGACGTTTGTTTTTTATAGTTCCAGGCTGCGCGTTTCCCATTCTTCCATTCTGCTTTCCAATGTCGATTCCAACCCGGCGATCTCTTCTGTGATTTCATTGTAACGCACATAATCGTTAATTACTTCATCCGTTTCCAGGAGCGCTTTTAAATTGGCAATCTCATTCTCTGTTTTCTCAATCGCCTGCTCTATTTTGCGAATTTCACTTTCTAATCTTCGCTTTTTCATCATGTCTTCACGGCTTTGGGAAACCGGCTTGTTTTCTTTGATGACTGTTTCCTGACGGCTGCGGTAATTTTGATAGTCTTCGTAGTTGCCTTCAATGACCTTTGCGCCTGTTGGTGTAAAATCAAGAATTTTATTGGCCACCTTATTGATAAAATAACGGTCATGGGAAATAAACAAAATGGTTCCTTCAAAACCGTCCAAGGCATCTTCCAGCACTTCCTTGGATTGAATATCCAAATGGTTGGTCGGTTCGTCCAAAATCAGAAAATTAGCCTGCTTAAGCAGCAGTTTGCATAATACAACACGGCCTTTTTCACCGCCGGAAAGAATGGATATTTCTTTAAAAACATCTTCTCCTTTAAATTGGAAAGCGGCAAGTGCCTGGCGGATTTCAAAATTATTCAGCTGCGGATAAGCATCATGGACATCATCAAAAATGGTTTTGGAAAGATCAAGAGAGCTATGTTCCTGATCATAATAAGCCATTTCTACGCGGCTGCCAATCTGAATCGTACCGCTGTCTTGTTTTAACTCATTTAACAGGATTCTGAAAAATGTTGTTTTCCCAATCCCGTTTGGACCGACAATGGCCATGCGGTCATTTTTCTTGACATCAAAAGTTAAATTAGCGAATAATGGATGAGCAAATGATTTTGCCAGATTACGGACACGCAGAACTTCAAAACCACTGTCTTTGCGTGGCTGAAACTGCACTCGAATCTGCTGGGGCAAAGCTTCCGGACGCTCCAGTTTATCCATTTTGGCTAATTGTTTTTCCTTGCTTTGTGCCCGCTTGATTTGTTTTTCGCGGCCGAATGATTTTAACAGAGCGATACTGTCTTCCTGTTTTTTGATAATTTTCTGCTGGTCGATGTAATGTTTTAATTCAATTTGCCGGCTGACCAGTTTCTGATCGGCATACTGTTGATAATTGCCTTTGTAGATGGTCGAGCAGCCATGTTCAATTTCAATAATGCCGCTGACAACCTGATCAATAAAATAACGGTCATGGCTGATAATCAGGACGGCTTTGCGGTAACTCTTTAAATAGCCTTCCAGCCAGGTCAGCGCCTGAATATCCAAATGGTTTGTAGGCTCGTCAAGCAAAAGCAAATCCGGTTCTTTTAAAAGAAGTCTTGCCAGACACAGACGGGTTTTTTCACCGCCGGATAATAACTGAATCTTCTTTTGGAATTCTGCTTCTTTAAAACCCAGACCTTTTAAAACGCCGGTGATTTTGCTTCTATAACTATATCCATCTTTTTCCTGAAACGTATGCATCAGCTGATCATAGCGTGACATAATAGCTTTATCTGCCGGGTGTTCAGCCATAGCTTCCTCAAGCTCATGAATCGTTGTTTCCATAGCAATCACATCATCAAAAACGTGTGTCATACATTCAAGCATTGTCTGTTTGCCATCCAAGTCAAGATGCTGAGTCAGATAACCTACCTGACAGTTTTTGACCCAGTTTAAAGTTCCGCCGTCATAATCTGTTTCTCCGGCGAGAATTTTAAAAAGCGTTGTTTTTCCTGCACCGTTAACACCGACAATCGCCAGTTTTTCTTTATCTTCAATTTTAAAGGTTATATTTTTTAAAATGGGCGTTGTACCAAAATTTTTACTTAACTGCGAAATAGATAATATCATAATCATCACCGATATAATCTTATCAGTCATTATCTTCATTTTCAAGCTTGAGTACGTGAAATTTCATTTTCTTTTAACAGAAGCATTCCTTTTTTGTAATCATAGCTATCATAAATGACAAAAAAACTTTATAGTGTATTTATTTTTTTATATCATCATTTGAGTTTTTCTTGTATATTGAATTTTCTTATTGTATAATTTTAAGCAAAGGTCAGAGGGGGAAAAAGCATGTTAGTAGAAAAGAGAATTGTGAAAATAGATGATGCACCTGAGGAATTCCGAATGATCGTTGTCAGTGACATCCATGCCCACAAGGAGGCTTTTAGCCAGCTGATGCATCAGGTGGGATTAAAAGATGAAGATTATCTGGTTATTTTAGGTGATTTTATCGAAAAAGGACCATCCAGCCTGGAAATGATTTATAAGATTCGTGATTTAAAGAAAAGAGAGCGGACATTTGTAGTCATGGGCAATTGTGAAGCTGCGATTCTGGAACTGTTAATGGATGAACATAATGCGGAGGGGCTTGTTCATTATTTAAATAAAACCAGCTGGGGCAGTCTGTTAAAGGACAGCTGCGAAGCGATGAATATTAATTGGAATCATATGGCACCTGTAGAAGTACAAAAACGCCTGCGGGAATATTTGCAGAAAGAAATTGAGATTTTGCAATCTTTAGATACCGCTGTTGTATTTGACCAGTTTGTGTTTGTCCATGCCGGTGTGGAAAATCGTGAAGATTGGGAAAATTCTTCTCTGTCCAGTATGCTTGAACAGCAATTCTTTATGCGTAATGGCCACAGGATTAAAGATAAATATGTTGTCTGCGGACATTTGCCTGTCAGCAATTATTCCGATACATCCATCGATAATTCGGTGTTAATTTCACATCGTGACCGGATTATTTCGATTGATGGAGGCATGGGGGTTAAAGATATTTGCCAGTTGAATGCACTTGTGATTAAAAAGGAAGATGAAGGTTATCTTTATTTCCAGCATCATGTCGATGAATTTGAAAAATGCGAAATTCTTTTCCGCTGCTATCCAAAATTTGAAAGTGTTGTTAAGGTCGCATGGCCAAATACAGAAATTGAAGTTCTGCAGGTAGGCACTTCATTCTCATGGTGTCGTAAACTGGCTACAAAAGAATTGGTTTTTATAAAAAATGAATTCATTTATGAGGAAAAAGGTCATTATTATTGTAAAGATGATTATATTTCCAGCATGATCGAGGTTCAGGAAGGCGATAAAGTTTCTTTGGTGGGTACTTATGGCAAGTATGCCTACGTCATGAAAGAAGGCCGCGTGGGCTGGGTTAAAGTCGATCGCCTGAAAAAATTAATTCGTCATTAACTATGAAAATCAGAGGGAATCGTTGGGTTCCTTCTTTTTTTGTTGGAAAAAGCAAAATGAAAGTTTATAAAATCCAAAAGAGTATTTTAAAAAACGACAATATTTCCCAGGAAATACCATATATGATGCAAAAATGGAGAAAGTATTAAAAGTTTTTGTTTTGATGTTTGAAAATAAAAAAAACGGGAATCATTCAATGGGTGATAAAAAATGAATCAGAACAAAATTGTACTTGAAGAGATTGCCAAAGGATTGGATATGGGCATCCAGTCGATTGAGTCCGTGAAAGGACATATTGACAGTCCCAAAATGAAAGAAACTGTGCAAAGACAAGAAATGGATTATCAGAATTCGATTAACAAAGCCAATGTTTTGTCCAGAACATTGGAAGAACACCAGCATACCAGCAGTGCTATTGAAACAGCTTTTTTGAAATCGATGATTAAGATGAAAACAATGATGAATGACAGCGACGAGCATATTGCTAAAATGCTGATCCAGGGAAGCAACATGTTAATCATTGATTTAAATAAAATTAAGAATGATTATGTTAACCATTCAGATGTTTCCACATACATCGAGGATTTATTAGCCGCTGAGCAAAAACATATTGATGCACTGAAACCGTTTTTATAGATGACCCGAGAGGGCCATTTTTTTATTGACAATCCGTATCTCTTTAGCATACAATATGGCTAGTTAAAAGGGGAGAAATATGATGAATAAAGAGGTATTAAATCCGAAAGAAGTCTTTGAGACTTATGTTCAGAACTGTGAAACAAAGACAAGTTACTCACTAAAAAAAGTATGGTTTTTAGGAATGATGGCAGGGGCTTTTATTGCCCTGGGTGCTCAGGCCAGCAGTGTCGCTATGCATGGCGTGAGCAATGTAGGCCTGGCGCGTTTGGTGGCTGGCGTTGTATTCCCGGTTGGGTTGATGATGATCGTTCTTCTGGGCGGAGAGCTGTTTACCGGTGACTGTCTGCTTTTGATGGGTGTTTTGGCAAAAAAAATCAAGATCAGAAAAATGATTTCTTTACTTTCTGCCGTCTTTTTATCAAACCTGACGGGCGCAGTGATAATTAGTGCTCTGGTTAGTTTGTCCGGACAATGGGATTATTCAAATCAGGCGTTAGGTGCCTTTACATATAGACTGGCAATTACTAAAAGTCATATTTCAATACTGAGTGCCCTGGCATCAGGCATTTTATGTAATATTCTTGTCTGCGGTGCTGTTTTAATGTCAACCTCTGCGTTTACGGTTGTAGGTAAAATTTTTGCCATTTTCTTTACCATCATGGCATTTGTTGTTTCTGGATTTGAACACTGCGTTGCCAATATGTATTATCTGAGTGCAGGCTTTTTTGCCAGCTTAAATCCTGCCTATGTGCAAAAAGCCAATGAACTTTATGGCAGTCTTGGCAGTCTCAATATTGCCGAGATGCTTATCAATAATTTGTTGTTTGTCACCATTGGCAATATTATTGGCGGATTTATTGTTGCGGCGGTCATTAATGAGGTTAGAAAAAATAAGTAATACGACTAGCGTCAGTTTTGACGCTTTTTTCTTATATTGCTTTTACGAATTATCTGTTTAGCTTATACTAGTAGGTGAGAAAGAAGGAATGTTTGTGAAAGAAATCAATATACAGGAAATTGAAAATATTAAAATTGGAAATGCCCAGGATTTTACTGGCGGCACAGGCTGTACGGTTGTCATTTGTGAGCATGGGGCGCCTGCCGGCCTTGATGTTCGCGGCGGCGGTCCGGCCAGCAGGGAAAGCGAGCTTTTGAAGCCTTTGGCCGCATGTCAGAAAATTCATGCAGTATTGTTAAGCGGCGGCAGTGCTTTTGGTTTGGACGCTGCCGGCGGTGTCATGCGCTATCTGGAAGAAAGAGATATTGGCCTGGACGTAGGGGGAACAAAGGTACCTCTGGTATGCCAGTCATGTATTTTTGATTTGGCAGTCCAGGATAGTAAAGCCAGACCTGATCAGACAATGGGGTATCAGGCTTGTGTGAATGCGGAACAAGGGCTATATCAGGATGGCAGTTATGGGGCTGGTACCGGAGCAACAGTAGGAAAAATGCAGGGAATGGCGCGCTGTATGAAATCCGGTATTGGCAGCTATGCCGTGCAGACAGGAGAACTCAAAGTCGGTGCCGTTGTCGTTGTAAATGCAGTTGGTGATATTTATGACTGGAAAACAGCCAGAAAAGTTGCGGGAGTATTAAGTGAAGACAGGCAGACATTAGCGCCTGGTGCTTTTGTATCTTCAATGTCAAATCATGATTATGCGGCCAATACAACCATTGGGGTGATTATAACAAATGCAAAATTTACCAAAACTGAATTATGTAAAATTGCAGGAATGGCTCACAACGGGTTAGCTCGTGCCATTTATCCAGTCCATACTTCAGCGGATGGCGATAGTCTTTATGCTGTCTCTTCTGGAGATGTTAAAGCAAGTCAGGATGCTGTAGGCAGTCTTGCTTCAGAGGTTGTGGCAGAAGCGATCCTTCGGGCTGTTATGAATACGACTTCAATGTATGGCTATCCTTCTGTGAAAGCATTAAATGAACGAAAAAAAACTTAAAGTTTTGACGCTTTAAGTTTTTTTGCTAGTGAGGAAAATGTTCGATGATTTCCTTCACAAGGGATACCATATTTCTGGCAGCGCGGTCAGCGATTTCTGTGACTTCCTGATGATTTAGCTCACCTGTTGATAAACCTGCGGCCCTGTTGGTTACCAGAGAAAGGCCTAATGTTTCCATACCGCAATGACGGGCTACAATGGCTTCTGGCACTGTGGACATACCGACCATGTCAGCGCCTAATGTACGAATGGCTCTGATTTCCGCAGGCGTTTCATACTGCGGACCGCGGAAGTAAGCATAGACGCCCTCACCAAGATAAACATTCAGTTTTTGGGCAGCTTCTTTAGCGATTTTACCTAAACGGCAGCTGTAGACTTCAGTCATATCTTTAAATCTAGGCCCGAATTCATCCAGGTTAGGCCCCCGCAATGGGCTTGGGCACATCATCGATAAATGATCAGTGATGAGGGAAATGGTTCCCGGGATTAAATCTTCTTTAATACCGCCGGCAGCGTTTGTTACAAGCAGGTAACGGATACCCAAACGGGAAAAAACACGAATAGGTAAAGTAACGATATCCATATCATATCCTTCATAATAATGGAAACGGCCCTGCATGACGAGTACCTGACGACCGGAAACGGTTCCTGAAATTAATTTTCCGGCATGACCAGGGATGGTAGAAACAGGAAAATGGGGAATATCTGCATAATCAAAAATCTGCGGATTTTCAATTTCATCCCCTAATGGTCCCAGTCCAGAACCTAAAATGATGGCGATTTCTGGTTTTGTTTTCAGTTGTTTTTCTAAATATGCACTTGCTTCATTAATGCATGTCATGATGTCCATGAATCATTCCTCCTTGTTTCTAGTATATCACAAATTACAAAAAAGAGTAGGAAAAATAGGGACAGGCCAGTATAATAGAAAACAGAGGAGGTGTTTAGGATGACGTTTAGTCTTAAAAATTACAGATTGCATGAAAGCCGTGTTTTCAGAGATCCTATCCACGGTTATATCCGTATTTATGATTTGCCATGCTGGCAGCTGATTAATACTAAAGAAATGCAGCGTTTGCGGCGGATTCATCAGCTTGGCGGAACACACCAGGTCTATCAGACGGCAGAACATTCCCGTTTTACACATTCACTGGGGGTTTATGAAGTCGTTCGGCGAATGCTGGCATTGGAGACTTTTGATGGTTTAGTCAATGACTATGACCGCTTGACAGTACTGGCGGCGGCACTGCTGCATGATATTGGGCATGGTCCGTTTTCTCATAGTTTTGAAAATGTCTTCCATCATCACCACGAGCTGTATACCAGAAGCATTATTTTGGATGAAAAAACAGAAGTCAATGCAGTCCTTAGAGCGATTGATCCGCATTTGCCAGAAGATGTGGCAGACATTATCAGTAAAGAGCATAGAAATCCCTTATTGGTTCAAATGGTTTCCAGTCAGATAGATGGCGATAGAATGGATTACTTGCTGAGGGATTCTTATTTTTCCGGTACCGCCTATGGCCGTTTCGATCTGGAAAGAATCTTAAGAACTATGCGGGTTCATGATGGCCGCATCGTCTTTAAAGAGTCAGGCATTCAGGCGGTCGAAAATTATATTCTGGCACGTTATCATATGTACTGGCAGGTTTATTATCATCCCGTGACAAGAGCCTATGAACAGCTTCTGGTCATGATCTTTTCCCGCCTGCGCTATCTCTTTAATCATCAGTTTGCCTTTAATTGTGATTTGAAGTTTCTAATCCCTTTTCTTAAAAATGAAGATGTCGCGGTGGAGGCCTATCTGAAGCTTGATGAATCCGTATTAATCTACTATTTTTCCTGCTTAGAGGATTGTCAGGATGAGATTTTATCTGATTTATGCCAGCGCTTTTTGAACCGTCGGCTGTTTAAACACCGCAATTTAAAAGATGATCAGGAATTAGCCTCCATCAGAGAGATTGTTCGTAAAAAAGGCTATGACCCGGATTATTATGTGACCTGTGATGATGCCAGTACCACCCCTTATATCCATTACGGTGCTGGTGATGAGGTGCAGGAAATTCAAATCCTGATGGCCGAATCAAATGAAGTGAGAACCCTGCCGGAAGTCAGCGAAATTGTTAAGGCCATCGTTGATACTAAAATGCATAAAAGTGACCGCAAAGTTTATTTTCCTAAAGAGGTCAAACTTGACTTACAAAAAACCAAGACACGTTAATGTTTGTCTGGCTGAAAGCAAAATAAAAGCCGGTATTGTCCCGTCAGACGATACCGGTGATTTTAAATTTATAAAGCATCCAAGAAATCATTAATAATAATTAAGCCAAAAATAAGACATGTCATTATCCAGGAACCAGGAATCAGAATTTCTAAAATAATAACGGTTATTGCGGCAAACAGGATCACCTTTTTATCAAATTGATGATTTTTTAGCGATTTGAAGGGCTTATTGGTCTGCCCCGTTTCTTCTCTGAGCATCTGATTTTCCATTAATTCATCTGTACCGAGTTGTTCAAAAGGGCGCGGTTTGTGCAGCATCATTATTCCCCGGTTTATAAAATATCCAGTATATTATTAAGAATAATCAAACCGGCGATCGCACTGGTCAGCGGCCAAAAACCGGGAATGAGAAATTCTAATGCTATAACGGCAGCAATTGCAATCATAAAAATCCTTTTATCAAATTTGAGATGCCTTTTTTTGGTAATTGGCTGGTTAGTTGTTCCTGTTTCTTCTCTGACAATCTGATCTTCATACAACATGTTTGTGGCAAATCGGTCTAAATATTGTGATTTAAAGCGTAACATATGATTCCCTCCAGTTTCTTCTTCTCTTTATAATATGATTATATTATAAAAATAATCATAATGCAATAAAAATAATTTAAATAAGTTAATATGATACGCGTGAATTTTTAAAAATTCAGAATTCTCCCTTTACATTTACCATCAAATCAGTTATAATACTAGGGCAGTTGCGGAAGTGGTGGAACGGCAGACACGCTATCTTCAGGCGGTAGTGAGGCGACTCGTGTGGGTTCAAATCCCATCTTCCGCACCATCTGAAAAATGATCCCGGTTTATTCGGGATTTTTTTATTTCTTATGGTTTTCTGGTAATAGCTGTCTAAGAAAATCAGATTTAAGTCTGTGATTCGATTTACAATCATTAAATCTGTATATTTGTTTTTTAGATGGCAATAATAGGGGTTATTCTTTAAAAAGCAAAATGCCAGCACCATGGCAAAGAAATATTAAGGATAGGATCATGGATTGTGTTTAAAACCATGAATAGATTGGGTGTTAAGTAATTTATCAATGTTTTTACGTAGGAACTTTGATCGCAATGGGAGTTTCTGCGGCCATTACGGTTGTTATCTTATTATTTGGCAATCAGTTAATGGGGTTGTTTACTGACACATTGGCATTGGCTGATTTAAGCATGAGCATGATGAGGATTCTTACTGTTGGCTATATTGCCTGTGCCGTGACTCCAGAGTTTATCTGGTATTATGCGTGGGGCCGGCGATGCTTTATCCCCAATATGGATATCTGTTTTCACAACTGTTATCGTCCGTGTTCCTCTGGCTTATACAATTGCCGCTATGACCAAAACTGCTGAATTGCCAAACGGCAGATATGAAAGTGTTTTTGTTTCTCTTTTAGTCAGCTGGGTATTAGGTGCGCTGTTTTCATTTTTTGTTTATCGGCTTAAAAAGTGGAAAACGACAGCTGAATAAGTTTATGTTTATTCGAGAGAGCGTGATGAGTGCGCTTTCTTTTTTATTGCTCCATATAAAGTTAAATGTTAGTATAATTCTTACGAAATGTTGACTGCTTTATTTAGAAATGTGGTATGATATGGTTGAGGAGGGATGTATATGCAATTTAAAGATGCATGGCTGAAAGATCCAACGATTTTCGCCATTAATCGGCTTCCTGCGCATTCAGATCACGAATGGTACAGCAGTGAGGATGATTATTACAATGGTGAAAATTGCTGCGCACTTTCATTGAATGGCAAATGGAAATTCCATTATGCCAAAAATCTATTGGGACGCATTAAAGATTTTGAATCACTTTTGGTGGATTGTCGGGATTGGGATGATATTACAGTACCTGGACATATTCAGATGCAGGGATACGGGACACCTGTATATGTTAACACCATGTATCCATGGACGGGACGTGAACAATTAGTGCCAGGAGAAATACCTCAACATGATAATCCAGTCGCAAGCTACGTAAAATATTTTAATTTGTCGGAAGATTTTGCCGGTCATGATTTGCATTTGACTTTTGATGGCGTCGAGACAGCCTTTGCTTTGTATATCAATGGCATTTTTGTGGGCTACAGCGAAGACTCGTTTACGCCAAGTCATTTTGATGTCAGTGAATATATGGTAGCTGGATTAAATAAAATTGCCGTGCAGGTTTTCCGCTACGCCAGTGCCAGCTGGCTCGAGGATCAGGATTTCTGGCGCTTCAGCGGTATTTTCCGAGATGTAACATTATTTGTCCTGCCAAAAGTTCATGTTTATGATTTAAGTGTAACGGCAGATTTATATGAGGATTATACGAAAGCCCATGTGGGTGTAGATATGAAATTTGCCAAACCATCTAAAGGCATTGCCAATGTTGCTGTTTATGATGCCGATCAGGAGCTTGTAGAAGTCAAATCTGTAGATTTTGACGGCGCGGGAACAGGCTTTGAAATTGATTTGGAAAACATCCATTTGTGGAGTGCTGAAGATCCATATCTTTATGAAGTGATGATTGATATCACGGATGAAGAGGGTGAACTGATTGAAAGAGTCACTCAGCCATTAGGTTTGCGGCAGTTTGAACTCGTGGATGGCATCATGCGTCTGAATGGAAAACGAGTGATTTTCAATGGTGTCAACCGCCATGAATTTGCAATGGAAAGCGGCCGCTGCGTAAACGAAGATCTGATTTATGATGATTTAGTTATCATGAAGCAAAATAATATTAATGCGGTTAGAACGTCCCATTACCCTAATCAGTCCTGCTTCTATCGTTTCTGTGATGAATTAGGTTTATATGTGATTGATGAAACCAACCTGGAAACCCATGGTACCTGGCAGATTTCTGAGGATGTCTTTGATATTGATTTAGTCTTGCCTAATGATAATCCGGATTTCAGAAATGCCGTATTAGACCGTGCCCGCAGCTTATATGAAAGAGATAAAAATCACAGCTGCGTATTGATCTGGTCCTGCGGCAATGAGTCCTATGGCGGCAAAACACTCTTTGAGATGTCTGAGTATTTCCGAAATCAGGATCCTCGCCGCTTAGTTCACTATGAAGGTATTTTCCATGATCGCCGATTTAATGATACAAGTGATATTGAAAGCCAGATGTATACGCCTGCCAAAGATGTTGCGGCCTATTTGGACGAACATCATGATAAACCATTTATTTTATGTGAATATGCCCATGCGATGGGAAATTCCAATGGTGCATTATACAAATACACAGATTTAGTGGATCAGTATGATCAGTATCAGGGCGGCTTTATTTGGGATTTTGTCGATCAGGCGATTTTAAAAGATGGCAGACTGCTTTATGGCGGTGATTTTGGTGAGCGGCCAAGCGACTTTGATTTCTGCGGCAATGGTATTGTTTTTGCGGACAGAAGTCTGACACCAAAAATGCAGGAAGTGAAGTTCTGTTATCAGCCAATGACTTTCGAACGGGCTGGGGATGGCATTCTGGTGATTAAAAACCGTCATCTGTTTACTGATTTGTCAGCTTATGATTTTGTGGCAGAACTTGCTTTCGAAGGCGAACTTTTAGAAAGTTTCCATTTTGAATTGCCATGTGAACCTGAGCAGGAAGAAGAGATTGCTTTGCCTTTCTATGAGATGATTCCTGAATATGGTGAATTTACTGTGACTGTTCGGGCTTTATTAAAAGAAGCAACAGTTTACGCTGATGCCGGACATGAAGTGGCGTTTGGCCAGTTTGTGTTTAGCGGTGAAAAAGTGGCAGAAGAAGCGGAAGAAGAAAGTGCCCTGAGAATTTCTTATGATGGCTTTACTTTAGGCATCGTTGGAGAGCATTTCCATATTTTCTTTAATATGCAGGGAATGGTAGACTATACTTATGGCGGCGTTCATTATCTGTATAATCGCACAGCACGTCCAAATTTCTTCAGACCATCTACGCAAAATGACAGAGCTAATCAGTATGGCTTCCGCTATGGCAAGTGGCTTCAGGCCAGCCTTTACCAGCAAAGCCGTTATCAGGGATACGAGACGGATGAAGCCCATCACTTTGTCAAGGTTAAATATACGCACCAGCTCTTTAATGATGATTCAACAACGGTGGATGTGACTTATACAATCGATACCACTGGCAAGGTGGTTGTAGATATGGAACTCATACCTTCAAGCACTGTGATCGAAGCACCAGAATTCGGCTTTATGATGACATTGCCGGTAGATTTTGACCGGGTAACTTACTATGGATACGGGCCAATGGAGAATTATATCGACCGTGTTTGCGGCGCAAAATTAGGTATTTTTGAATATGATGTCGATGAAAATTTCACCCCATATCTGATGCCTCAGGAATGCGGCAACCGAACGGGCGTGCGTGATGCTGTGATTGAAGATGATCAGGGGCATGGACTTATGCTTGAAAGTGAAGCATGCGAACTCTCTGTATTACGCTACTTGCCTATGGAAATTGAAAATGCAGCACATGTGGAAGAATTGCCTGAACCATATCAGACAGTTGTACGCATCAGTGCTAAGCAAATGGGCATTGCCGGGGATAATACCTGGGGCGCTAAGACGCATGAAGAATTCCTGCTCCCTAAAGGAGAAAAAATGCACTTTACCTTCTCCTTTAAAGGCTGTTAGTTAAAAGATAAAAGACGGTACAGCGTTACATGCTGTACCGTTTACTATTAAAATCTAACTGGACAAGTATACAATTTGAAAAAACTTCTTGATGTACCTAAATAGGTGAAGGTTGGTTTGTTTTATATAGCAGGCTGTTTTTATCATTTTCAGTCTGAGTAGAAATTTCTGACAAGTATATATATTCATATTCGGTGTTATCTTCTTTTTCTTCATGAGAGACTAAGATTGTTATACATTTTTTTGAGAGTTCTTCAATCATGTTTTTGACGATTTCTTTTGTTTTTTTATCTAAAGCGTAGAATGGTTCATCGAAAATAATTAAACTAGGGTTATTTCTTTGAATCTGTAAAAAAGCCCGGGCAAGCAAAATTCTCCTTTTTTCTCCACCAGATAAATTGATGCCGTTTTGCTCGATTTTCTTTTTTCTGTTCGTAATATTCAGCCGCAAAGAGATATTTTCTATTGCCTGTTGATCATTTTCTAAAAGATTTTCTTCGATGGTTGTGTCAAATAAAAGATCAGACTGGGCTAACACGGTGATAAGTTTATTTTGATAGTATTGCAAATCATAGTTTACTAAGGGCATGTGATCCAGATAAACAGCATCAGATTCAGTTAAATACAGTCCGGAAATGATTTTCATTAACGTGGATTTTCCACTCCCGTTTTTGCCTTGAATGACATATATTTTACCTTTCTTAAACTGGTAATTAAAATCTTTTAGAATATTCTCCTGATTAGGATAATGATAAGAAAGGTGTTGAATAGAGAGGGTATTGAAGGCATTATGCAGTCCTGAGGATTTTGTATCATCATAATCCAGTATTTCCTTTAACATCGCATAATTCCCTTTGATCATGCCATAAAACGCGATTAACTGAGAAATGATAATCATTGCATCACATATTTCATTACTATAAAAGAATGCTGTTTGAAGTGTTTCGAGTGTAGCGTGTTTATTTTGCAGCAGCCATAATCCAAACAGCAGCATGCTTATTTGGATGATCCACTTTCCTGATTGATTTATACTCTCAGATGTATTCGCGCAGATGCTTAAAGACTTCGTTTTATTTAAGACATCTGTTTTTAGATGCTCCATAATCTCCAAACAATGCTGCGTTTTATTTCTTGTTAAAATGGCAGGGGTCTTTGTGATATAAGATTTAAAAATCTGCAGGAATAGGTTTTTTGACTTTTTTTGTTCGGCAGATTTTTTTTCAATACGTGGATTTAAAAGAGAGATAAAGATAATTTTACATGTATTGGCTACGACAATGAAAATAAGCAAATACAAATTATTGATACCAATGATAACCAACATGATCAATATTGTTAGAAGTGTAAAACCTGCATCCAGTCCCAAATACAGATAAAAGTTACTATAAGTATTTGAAAAATTGTTAACAACTCTGACGATATAGTCAGAAGAATGATGCATTAATTGATCATATCTTTTTTTTGAGATTTCTTCAAGTAACTCCGAAGAACTAATGATGGCCAAACGAGTTGCTGTTTTATATAGCAATTTTTCTTCAAGAAAGCTAAACAGTGGAATAGCAATGACCAGTCCTCCCAGCAGAACGAGAGAGAAGAGATTTTGCGTTTGCAAATTAGAGACGATGTTGTTTAGAATCAATGGAAAGCCGATTAAACAGCAGTTATAAATAGCCAGTACTAAAATAAGTGAGAAGATAAGTGCTTTTGTTTTTTTGGCAGCCTTTAAAAATATGTTAAACATGGTCATTGAAATTTCACTTCCTTCCACTTATGGTTGAAAATAGGATCATGTGAAATAATAAGGATCATATGATGCTCTTTCAATTCTTCAATCCTCTCAATCAGCATTTTTTTGGCAGCTTCATCCAAGGAGGCAGTGGGTTCATCCAGCAGAATAAGCGCCCCTTGAGTGGGCAGGGACTTCTCTATCTCTCTCCAAAGAATTTTTTGTGCTTCACCACGGGAAAAGGTAATGGTGCTCTCCGTGCTGTCGATATATTCCAGTAATTCGCTGGATTGGCTCATATAAAAGAGGGAGTGACCCAAAAGCTGTTGAAGATTCCGTGCTTCTGCTGGTTTATGGTTGATCAAAATGTTGCCGCTGTAATCATTGTAAAAACCTATCAGTGATTGAAAAAAAGTTGATTTTCCAACACCATTTTCTCCTGTGATAACATATGCATTGCCACTGTTAAAAGACCATGTTTGTGCTGAACATTTTTGCCGTTTAGACAGATAGTTATTAATTGTAAGTGTATGAATGATATCATTTGCATCCTGCTTTTTTTCTGCGGCTTCCACATCGTTGAAATTGGCATTGAATGCTTCAATGGAAGCAGTACTTTTCTTTGTTTCTAACAAAAATTGATTTGCTTGCCTCAAATATTCAAAAAGCAGGCTCAAAATAGAAACGATATATACGACCTTGCCAAATGAAAGCTGTCTGGAAGCTAAAATAAAAATAAACATATAACAATAATAAGTGATATTAAAAAAATAATGAATTTGCGCTTCCTTGTTATATTGTTTGAAACAGACATTCATCAATTGCTGCCCTGCTGTTCGGATGTCATGATAAACTCTGTGAAATAAATTGTAAAATTTAACCTGATCATTGTTTCGTATATAAGATTCAGCTGTATTAAAAAAAACAGGTTCTTTTTCCAAGATATCCTTTTCCAAGCGAGTCATTTGTTGGTGACAATACCGTATGATTAAGTAGAGTAAGACGATGACGATTAGCAACGAGAGAGAGACCAGGCAGTTTGTCATCAGCAATGCAGTAAAGGAGAGCACAATCATTACTGTGCATTCAATCATTGACAGGGATGTTTGAATATAGAAAGCAGCTAACTTTTGTGTCATGTTAATTAATTGTTGGGCATACTCATCTTGATTTTCTTCATGACTGGTATATGCACGTATATTTTTGTCAAGTGTATGAATGAGTAAGCTGTTTTGATATTTTTCAAACAGTTCATCTTTCATTATGCCAGATACAACTTTTACCAAAAAAAACAGGACTATCCCTAAAGTGAAAAACAAAAAATTTATTTTTAAATCACTTTGGGTAATTATTTGATCTAAGAGGGAACTGATGCTTATACTAAAAGACATGGTTAAAATACTGGAACATAACATCAAGAGAATCTCAAAGAAAAGAATGCTTTTATTTTTTCGAAAAAATTCTTTGTTGAAAGATTTAATCATCGACGACACACTCCCTGATTTCTTTAATTAGTATGGATTTATCGTATGTTCTAATGCACGATTCATCCTCATTTGAAAACAGAGATTTAACAGGACGTTTAATTTCCGACTTGACAGTTCCTATAGAAAAGCTTTTATTTTCTACTTTTTCGATGTATGAATAAATTGTCATGTTATTTCCTCCATTCTTTGTTAAGCTTTTTAGGCAGAAATACATGCTTTTCTCTGCTTGGCATTATAATAAAGTGACGAACATGTTTTGTCAATGATTTTTTGTTAAAATCTAAATTAATAATATTTATTTATAAAAATAACAAAACAATAATAGGAAAATGATACAAAGATTATGATAAATTGTTTTTGCGATAATAATGTTATAATAGCATCAAATTCATAATCAAGGCATTTTATTTCTGCCAGGACTGTTAAAAATACATAAGATTAGGCAAAGACCCAAGAATAAAAAACCTGGCCCATCATAGATGAAAACAATTAAAACTCATCCTATCAATTTACAGAATGTCTTGCAGTTTATTGTGAGGGGAACGAAAACGGATCATGTCCTTGTCAATTTAATGAGCAAAATAAAAAAGACTTTTTTTGAAACAAGAAAAACAAAAATTAAAATGATATAAAGAAATTTTATGACATGGGTTGTTATTGAAGGCTAAAACGGTTACAATAAAGATATGGATGGAGGGGCGTATATGAAAATTAAGCATAAGCTTGCTAACCGCCCGTCTTGGAGCAGAATAGCTGAAAAAAAGTATGCCTGTGTGCGTGTTGATCGTCCAGAATTTAAGGGATATGCCACGCGTCTGGATCTGGTCAGGGTCAAAAAACCACTCTATGTTTTTATGCATCGAACAAAATTGAAGGTTGCCGATGACGGATATGTGTGGTTTATGCTTTTTCCAGATGATCAGCCTTATTCTTTAACGGTAATGGTCGATGATCGGGGGGAGATCGTTCAGTTTTATTTTGATATTGTCTTCAAAAACTATTTAGATGAAAATGGCATCCCGGGATTTGATGATTTATTTTTGGATGTTGTTTTTACTAAAGATGATTCAATTTTATTAGATGAAGATGATTTGTCAGAAGCACTGCGTGAAGGTCTTGTCGATGCGGACACTGCAGACCAGGCTTATTTTGCGGCCAAAAGGATTTTTGAAGAAGCAGAGGGACATTTTGACGAATTGAGTCAATGGATTCGTCAGTGCGTGAGCGATTTATTGTAGCGCATTTCAGGGAGAATTTTGACGGGAAAACTCCTACTTGACTAGAAAGGAAGATATTCAAAAAAGAAGCGGTGGAAATCGCTTCTTTTTAGCTACTGCATACGTTCTAAAAGTTTTATAAGCTCATCATAATTTTTAACTGAATAGGTTGGCAGGTCAGTTTTAAGATGGCGGAAATTGATCAGGCATGTATCCAGACCATAATTTTTTCCTCCGGCGATATCACTTGTTAAGGAATCACCGATAACCAGACATTCTGCTTTAGTGAAATTGGCATTTTCAAAGACTTTATCAAAAAATTCTTTGCTGGGTTTCTGAGCGCCTAGTTCTTCGGAAATAAAGATTTTTTCAAAATATTTTTCCAGTCCGGATTTCTGTAAACGAGGGTGCTGGATATTAGGCATTCCGTTGGAAATGATAAAGAGGCGATAAGATAGAGCTAAACGCTTAATCATAGCCAGCGCTCCGGGCAAAAGATCCGCATGGGAAGCAAGATGTGCTTCATAGAGAGCTTCAGGATCGTCTTTTACATCGGTTGGATAGATTTCCAGCAGTTTTTTAAAACGCGTCTGTTTCAGATCGTTTAAAGTAATGGTCTTTTGTTCAAGCTGAGCCCAAAGCTGATGGGATATTTTTCGATAGTCTTCCTTGGCCTTTTGCGGAAGTTTCAGAATTGCAAAGGTTTCATTCAGACTTTTTTCCTCAGCAGCCTGAAAATCAAATAATGTGTCATCTGCATCAAAGAGCAGGCAGTGATATGACATAGTTACCTCCTAGGATTTTTTTTCTTGCGACGCTGATAACGTCTGTATTTGGTATAGATTTTCTTGGCAGCCAGCAACAAAATGAAGGCTGTGACAATGACAATCACCAGCCATTTTATTACAGTCAGCAACCAGCCAAGCAATGTCATGAGCGAACCTTTCACTTCATGATCGAGAATCAATTGCCTTGTATCCAGCAGGGTTGTATCAAAATAAAGATTAGCTGTTCCTACAGGCTGTCCGGCTTCCTTTTCCACGGCGTCCTGCGCAATGTCATAAGTGATTTTAAAGCTTTTCTTTTCATCATTTGTGATATATACCGGAATCGCAAAAGGAGAGTCCAGGTGAGTATGACCGCCGGAACTTAATAATCCTTTGGTAATTCTTGGGCAATCAACCAAGTCGTTAATGTCATCGTAAGTTTTATAGGTTTCAAAAGCTTTTGTCAGGATGGTTTTCAGATCCTGATAATACGCCGTTGAGCTTGAAGCAGCCATCAGACAGACAACAAATTCAGCGTTTCCTTTTTTAGCGTAGGCTACATAGGTGTGCTTGGCATCATCAGTATAACCAGGCTTGGCTGCCAGTACTTCACTGATATAATATTCATTATTGTCAACCATGCAACGGTTAGGACTATATAAATATCGTGTTTCTTCAGTTTTATTTGTTGGCGGAATCGTTGTTTCCAGCACTGAAGATATTTTGAGGTATTCTGGATTCTTCACAAGCGTTGCCATAATTTTAGCCATATCGATGGCGGTTGTATAATGTTCCTCATCAGGCAGACCGTGAGGATTGGTAAAATGGGTATTGGTGCAGCCAATTTCACTGGCCCGGTCATTCATCATTTTAACAAAGTTTTCAGTAGTACCGCCAATGGCCTCAGAAATGCCATTGCAGGCATCGTTGGCAGAAGCCAGATTTGCCGCATAAAGCGCCTGCAGCAGTGTGATTTTTTCACCCGGCTGTAAAGAAATATGACTGCTGCCATATTCCACTGACATCGCAGCCAGTTCAGAAATTGTTATTTCTTCGGATAAATCACCATTTTCTAAGGCCAAAAGCATCGTCATTATTTTGGTAATACTTGCCGGATAGTGCTTCTCATCTCCGTTTTTACTATATAGGACACGCATATTTGATGCATCCATTAAGACAGCCGCAGGGCTGGAAATATCTTCAAATAAAGTTTCCTCTGCATGGACAGGCACTGGTAAAGCCAGAATCAGCGCCAATGCCAGCAGGAGTATTTTTATTTTTTTCATTTTTGCCACCTCTTTTCATTACAATACCATTTTTAGGCGATATGAATCAATCATTTTTTTAAAACAGATGGCAGCTAAAGGAAAAAAATAATGATAAAAGGTTTGAAAGCGGTTTAAATTGTGTTAGAATTGAGATGAAAGTGGGGATGAATATGCCAAAAGTTTATATAGCCAGTTATGGAGCTGATAAGAAAAAAGGAATTTATGTTGTTGATATGGAGGAAAGCACGGGTCAAATGTCACTTTGCCAGCATCTTGAGACAGAAGATTTTCCTTCCTATCTTGTCCATAAGGATCAGCTGCTCTATGCCTCTTTAAAAAATGCAACGCATAAAAACACCAATGGCGGCGTAGCTAGTTATTTGATTGGTGAAGACGGTACTTTGTCGCCTAATGATAATTATGCTTCCAGCGGGCGCAGTTATACGCATTTGTGTATCAGCGCTGATGATCATTATTTGTTTGCTGCAAACTACCATGTTGGCACAACGGCAGCCTATGAGTTGCAGCAACATAAAATTATACGTAAAGTCAGTGTTATTCATCATCAAGGTTCAGGACCTGATCCATTGGGCAGGCAAACAATGCCGCACGTGCATAATGTAGGATTTACACCGGATATGCGTTTTTTATACAGTGTAGATCTGGGCAGTGATAAGATTGTATTATATCATTACGACAAAGCTCAGCTGGAAGAGTTCCGTCAGCAGGATGTCGTTCCAGGCTCCGGACCACGTCATATGATTTTTAGCCGGGATGGTCGTTTTGCCTATCTCGTTAATGAAATTTCCAATACGATCATGGTTTTCCGTTATCGTGATGGTATGTTTTCCATGATGCAGATGATTTCCACATTGCCCAGACATTTTAATGGTCAGAGCAGTGCCGCAGCGATCCATTTGTCTGAGTCGGGATCACACTTGTTTGTTTCTAATCGCGGGCATGACAGTATTGCCATGTATGCAGTCAATCAGGATACCGGAAAATTATATCTGCTTTACATGGTACATACCGGTAAAGGGCCCCGTGACTTTAGAATCTATCAGGATCGTTTCATGATTGTGGGCTGTCAGGAGGATCATCGTTTAGAAGTGCTGGCAATGGATCTCAAAACAGATACATTAAAAAAGACAGGTATTTCTTTGGATATTCCTGCACCTGTCTGTGTCGTATTCTGATTATCCGGATATTTTATTAGAAATGACGATTATTTTTGATAAAATATCCTTTTTATATTACTAAAAGATTATTTATGTATTATAATCATGGTATGGAGTCATTTGAAAGGGGAAGAAAACGATGGAAAGAAAATTGACGATACAAAGAGAATCAAAATTTACAGGCTCATTACTCAATTGGGACGTTTTTCTTGATGGAAAGCGGATTGGTAAAATGGCTAATGGTCAAAAAATTGTGATGATGATTTCACAGGAACAATCGCATACGCTGACATTCTCACATACTAAATCGGTATTGATGGCTGATATTGACCCAGCTGTTGTCACTATTCCTCCATGGACAACGGACTGTACTGTCGTTTGCAGACCTTTTGTCCATATAGGCTATCAGAACAGTATTAGTGCCTATGCCGTGTATCAGACAATAGAAAATCCTGCAGTAACCCAAGCACGCAAGCAGAAAGAGAAAGCGCAAAAGCAAAAAGCCGAGATGGCAAAAAATAAAGCAATGACCATCCATACCCCTGCTTTTAATAACTTTTATGAAAAGCTCAAAGCGTATATGTATCATCAATTTACCGATGACTTTAGCGGATTGCAGGATATGGTGAAAGATCCGGCGAATACTTATCACGAACTGATCATCAGTGTAGAAATGGATGAAATCATCATCAAAGGCGGGCTCAAAGAAAAAAGATATGTTTATCTGGCAATGCCAGGCGTACCGCGTTTTATCATATCAAAAGATCAGCAGGAGTTTATGCAGTTATCTTTAGCTGCTGATCTAGCCGTCATGCTGGAAAAGAACACTTCCTGGGATCGTACGCCAGCTGGAACAATCAGCTTATTTAATCATTATCCTGATGGAAGAAAAGAAAAAATGTATTGATTGAGGAGGAAATAACGATGACAAGATATATGAAAGTATGGCTTATGGCGCCTATCAAGCATAACAAAGTCAAAGACGGTATTAACATTTTGTCAATTATGTTTACTGGCAAAAATGCTGTGGGTTATGGCAAAGGCCCGTTTGATGTGATCATTGACGGCAGAGCCTGCGGAAAAATAAGTGATAATTTAGATGATTATTCATTTTTGATAGAGGTACCGATCAATGAACAATCTCATCAAGTCCATGTCAGAAGCTGCGGACTCATAAAAACAGACTATCCGGGAACAATTGTACCGGCGGGAAAAGGCGATGTAGAGGTCAGAATAGATGTCGCAAAACAATTTGCTGCGGAAGTAGCCAAGATTGAACAGCCGTCAAATTTGAATATCGAGGATTCAACTACGACATGGGCACTGGCCATGAATTTGCTGGAGCGATTTGATTTGGACGGTTCATATTATTTACGGCTGAAACAAAATAAATGGACATGGTTTTGTTATCTGAATGTTGGGTATACCTCTGTAACAGTAGAATATTATGAGATTAGTCGCTATAAAGGAAATCCTTATGCAAAAGAATCTGTCACATATGAATTGCCCTATGCACATTTTCATGCGGATGCAGACAGCTGGACTAAAGATGAATATGATAAGTTAGATCGCATGGCTGATCAAGATCGGCTAAGAGAATTTCTGTTAGGAAAACTAAGCCATTATCCGCATCTGAACATTGTTGTAGCGGACGGCAAACAATGCATTCAGGATGCTTATAAAGATTATTCCGTGTTTTGATCCTACATAGATTTTCTTGAAATATGATGGGTTATTTTTTATAATGATGTTAAGCAGGAAAACGAACAAGGAGGAAAAAAGATGAATGCAAATGATTATAATAAATATTTAGCAGCAATTAAGGCTGCAAATGATGCTGCAGACAGAGAAGCATTGCGAAGAATCCAGGCTCAGCTGATTGCAAACTATGGACTCAATGACAATGATGTTGATTATCTGATCCGCCAGTTCCGTTATAATATTTAAGATATAACGTCAAAAATTGAAGCAGCACAGCACTGCTTCTTTTTTTGATCAAATCTTTGTAAAGCCATTGAAAAAAGGCAGAGTCTTAGCGCTGGACTTTGGTTCTTGGATTAGCTAAAAAAGATCTGCCGCTTGGCAGACCTGATTGTTATTCTTCAACTTCCTCATATTCTTCCATCAAATCATCAGTTTCAAAATCAGCCTCATCCCATTCCTGCAAAGCATTAAGGATGATTTCATCACTGTTGTCTATGGCATCATCTTCTGCAACTTTTGTGAATATGACTTCCCATCCGCCCAGATAGAAACGAAAATTGCCTGGTTCATCAATTGAAGGTGTATATAGTAAAGAAGAACCAGCAAGTTGCCATCCATCATTTAGAAAAGCGGCAATGACTTTTTCGGCCCGAGGCTTTGATTCAATATACAGCCTGTTGCCGTTATAATGTGTTTTTTCCTGACCATCATGGATGTTTAAAATCTTAACAAAATTTTTCATGTTTTATTCCTCCTCTTTAAGACTATCATACCATAAACTAACGCTGATTTTTTAGTTTTCTCCCAATAATGTTTTGCCATGTAAAAAAAGCTCAATCTGCATAAAATCCAATCCGCTAAAAGTAGGCTGGATTGGATTTGTTAAGAAGCTGATACTAAATGTCTCCTAAGAACGCAAGAAGTTCATAGCTAAGACTGTGTTGATTTTGGTGATTATATATACGATATAAGGTTCCTATGGCAATCATAGGAACTTTTATTTATCCACAATTCAATTTATAAAAGAGTTACTTAATGTAAGATGATAGAATTTCTTTACTCGTTTAAATATACTATAAATTTTTTTAGGGAAACTAGCTATTTGAGGAATCCTCTGTATCTAAATTCTGCAGGGCATATTCACAGCATTGCACGACTAATTGGTTAAAACTGATATCATTAAGTGCAGCTAATTGTTCAAGTTTTTCTATTAAATCATTTGGTAATCGTATGGTTTTACTCGTAGATTCAGGTTTTTTTATTTTAAACATGCAATTCACCTCTCTTTTATATTTTAAGTCTAAATTAAGCTTAATTATACAATCATAATTGCATTATGTTTTTAATTGCAAAAATGATTGCATAATAGAATGCAAAATGCTATACTTAATGTGACAAAAGTAGTAAAAGGAGGAAAATATATGAATTTAGGAACTACTTTAGAAGAAAAAAAGCAAAATTATCAGGCACTTACAAGGGGAGCACAAAAATTAGGAAAGATTATTGGTTGTTTTGGCGTCCTTATTTTTGTTATTGTAACATTTACTGCTTTTAATTTGGACGAACTTTCGTTTTTTCAAAAGATTTTATTTATGCTGCTTGGTTCTTTAGCTATACCAGCATACTATGGGTATGGATACATTGCTTACTATGGATATGTTACAGTTAAGTTATGGCTATTAAAAAAAGATATAAGATTATCTGATGTTGCTATAAGCGCTGTGGATGCTATGGCTACAGTCACTGGACTTTCTTATCTGTTTGGCGGAAGAAAAGCTGCAAAAAGATCATTGATTGCATCACTTTTTTTAATTGCTTTTGTTGTGACTATCGGTGTCTTTTTTGGCCTGTATAATTATTTTAAGATAAGAAGTGAAGCAAAAAAATTATCCTTATGTTAAAAAATTGCTTTAAAGAACAGTGAATAAAATAAAACTCACTGTTCTTTTAGCTTATCCTGAATAAACAGCTGTCTTTAACTTACTTTAGATAAATAGAAACGCTTCAAATTCAATTTGTTAGAAGAAAGCCGGGTCGGATTTGTTAAGAAGCTGGTATTGCGTAATACCTCCGGAAAAAGCATAAGCCTGATAGCCTTTGGCATGTAAAGCGACAGCTGTATCATAAGCAGTACGGCCATGCTCACAAATGAAATAGACAGGTCGATAACGGTCAATTTCCCAGATCCAGTTCTGTATTTCAGCTACTGGTCGGCAAATAAAGCCATGTATATGAAATTGGTCAAAAGCGTCTGCGGATCTCAGGTCAATCAACTGCGATTGTGTACTAACCAGATGAGGCAGCTCATCCAAACTGATGAGTCTGGAAACATCCTGCCAGCGATAAAATGCATACAAAAAAATCACCTCAAAATATCATATGAAAAGTCATTTCAAAGATTTACAACAAACCAAAACAATGTTATAATTTGCACATGGAGGTAATGAATCATGAACAAAAAAACTATCAGAGATATTGATGTCAAAGGAAAAACTGTCTTAGTTCGTGTTGACTTTAACGTACCAAGAGACAAAGCAACAGGAGCTATCACAAACGACAACCGTATTGTGCAGGCACTGCCAACTATCAAATATTTAGTTGAGCATGAACCAAAAGCTGTTGTTTTATTCTCACACTTAGGTAAAGTTAAAACAGAAGAAGACAAAGCTAAAAATGATTTATCTTGCGCAGCAGTTCGTTTAGAAGAATTATTAGGAAAACCAGTAAAATTTGTTAACTGCACTCGCGGCGAAGAACTGGAAAATGCCGTTAAAGAAGCAGACAACGCACAGGTTATCTTAGTTCAGAACACTCGTTATGAAAAAGGCGAAAGCAAAAACGATCCTGAATTAGGTGCTTACTGGGCAAGCTTAGGTGATATCTTCGTTGAAGATGCATTCGGTTCTGTACACAGAGCTCATGCTTCTACAGCTGGTATCCCTGCACACTTACCATCTGCAGTTGGTTTCTTAGTAGAAAAAGAAATCAATTACATCGGAAAAGCAGTTGATGATCCTGAAAGACCATTAGTAGCTATCTTAGGTGGTGCAAAAGTATCTGATAAGATCGGGGTTATTGAAAACTTATTAAAAATCGCAGACAAAGTTATCGTCGGCGGTGGTATGAGCTACACATTTGCTAAAGCTCAGGGACATGAAATCGGTACTTCATTATTAGAAGAAGACCGTGTTGCTTTAGCTAAAGAATTCTTAGATAAAGCTAATGGCAAACTGATTCTGCCAATCGATTCTGTATGTTCAGATAAATTTGGTGAAGATGGTGACATCAAAGTCGTTGAAGGTGACATCCCAGAAGGTTACATGGGCTTAGATATCGGACCTAAATCTGTTGAATTATTCAAGAAAGAATTAGAAGGCGCTAAGACAGTACTTTGGAATGGACCAATGGGTGTATTTGAAATGGATACATTCGCAAAAGGTACAATCGCTGTATGTGAAGCATTAGCTAACCTTGAAGGTGCTAATACAATCATCGGTGGTGGTGATTCTGCAGCAGCTGTTATGAAATTAGGTTACACTGACCGCGTATCTCATATCTCTACAGGCGGCGGCGCAAGCCTTGAATACATGGAAGGTAAAGTGCTTCCAGGTATCGCAGCTATTGATGACAAATAAGGAGAAGCCAGCATGAGAAAACCAATTATCGTCGGAAACTGGAAAATGAACAAAACAATCGCAGAAACAGTTGCGTTCATTGAAGCAGTAGACAAAGAAGTTAAAGATAATGCAACATGGGGAATTGCAGCTCCATACCTTGCTTTACAGGAAGCAAAAAAACATGCCTCTAACTTAATCGTTGCGGCTGAAAATCTGCATTTTAAAGACAGTGGTGCCTACACTGGAGAAGTCAGTGCTGAAATGTTAAAGGAAATCGGCATTGAATGGGTTATCATTGGTCACTCTGAAAGACGTCAGTACTTTGGTGAAACAGATGAAACTGTTAACTTAAAAGTATTACAGGCTTTAAAGAACGATATCACACCAATCGTTTGTGTTGGTGAAACTTTAGATCAGTTTGAAGCTGGTATTACAGAAGAAGTTGTTCGCAGCCAGACGAACAAAGCATTCCAGAACTGCTGCCCAAAATGTATGGAAAAAGTAGTCATTGCTTATGAACCAGTATGGGCTATCGGAACAGGCAAAACAGCTACAAACGAAATCGCTGAAACAACATGTGCTATCATCCGTGATGAATTAGCAAAAATGTTCAGCCCTGAAACAGCTGAAAAAGTACGTATTCAGTACGGTGGATCTGTTAAACCAGAAGGCATCAAAACATTGCTTGAACAGCCAAACATTGATGGTGCTTTAGTTGGCGGCGCTTCTTTACAGCCAGATTCATATATTGCCATGATCAATAACTTAGGTTAATCATGATGCGGGCGGGTGACCGTCCGCTTTTTTCATGAATACAAGAGACGAAAGAAAACAGTGTTATCGTGAAAGGCTGGAAAACACGATGCACGACGTTGAGATCATTTTAAATCATATTGACCGGCTGTCGCTCAAAACAGATTATTCGGTAATTTCCAAGGCGGTCATTGATAAGGAATTGACGGGCAGTTACTGCGACTTAGAGATTTCCATGGCACTCATGGCAGTAATTATCCGAAAACTCAGCGAAAATCAGTTTGTCGTTTTAAAGCAGGAAGAAAGAGATGACATTAACGCATTGATTCATTCTAACCGCTTTGATTATCAGGATGCTAAGGTGATGGTTTACAGCCGTCTGAGCCAGGAAAGTGTGACGCTTGAGCACTTTTTATCACTGGGCAGAAAAATCATTGCCGAACTGAATCAGATTGACAAATAATGCCAGAACTTCCTGATAGAATAGGGGCAAGAGGTGATGTTTGTGGATACGCGTAAAAATATTGGATTGATTTTGCTTTTGCTGGGTGTCTTACTGACACTGGATCACACCAGCGAGTTCAGCGGCATTATCAGTCAGCTGATTGCGAATATCAAACAATACTGGCCGCTGCTCCTATGCCTTTTTGGATTGTATTTTCTGTGCACTCCCTCAACAAAGAAATAAGTTATTTTATTGATTAGAGGGGCATTTTGCGCTATAATGTGGAATGTGAAAGGGGATTTTAATACTATGAAAAAAAGACCAATCGTATTATGTATTATGGATGGGTACGGGCTTAGAGAAAGCTCTGTAGGCAATGCCGTTAAACTTGCCAATACACCAAACTTAGATGATTTGAAACTGATGTATCCAACAACCAGCATTGATGCCAGCGGTATGGCAGTCGGACTCCCTGAAGGTCAGATGGGTAACAGCGAAGTTGGACATATGAATATTGGTGCCGGACGTGTTGTTTATCAGTCTCTGACACTGATCAATAAAGCAGTTCAGGATGGTACATTCTTTGAAAATGAAAAATTATTAAATGCCATTGAACATGCCAAGAAACATGATTCTAAATTACATATCTGGGGTCTGTTGTCAGATGGCGGTGTGCATTCATCTATTGAGCACATTTATGCATTACTGGAAATGGCTAAAAAACATGGACTGACAAAAGTATATGTTCATGCTTTCTTAGATGGCCGTGACGTTGCACCTGACAGCGGTGCAAGCTTTGTCGAAGCAATCTGCAAGAAAATGGAAGAAATCGGTGTCGGAGAAGTTTACTCTATTTCCGGACGTTACTATGCAATGGACCGTGATAAGAGATGGGACCGTATTGAACTTGCTTACAATAACATGGTTAAAGGTGAAGGCAAAGAATTTACTTGCCCAGTTCAGTACGTTAAAGATTCTTATAAAGATGAAGTATATGATGAATTCGTCATTCCAGGACACAGCACAACAGTGGATGGTAAAATTGAAGACAATGATGCCATTATTTTTGCCAACTTCCGTCCTGACCGTGCCATTCAGATGTCCAGTGTAATCACTAATGATGAATACTTATGGCAGCCATCTGTGAAGCCAAAGAACCTTGCCTTTGTCTGCATGATGAAATATGCGGATACTGTCAATGGTGAAATCGCCTTTGCTTTACCAAGCTTAACAAATACTTTAGGTGATTACTTATCAGCTCAGGGCTTAAAGCAGCTGCGTATTGCGGAAACTGAAAAATATGCCCATGTTACTTTCTTCTTAGACGGTGGTTTAGACAAGGAAATCGAAGGGGCAACACGTGTATTGGTTAATTCACCAAAAGTTGCTACTTACGACTTACAGCCTGAAATGTCCGCTTATGAAGTTAAAGATAAACTGATCGAAGAATTGGATAAAGATATCCATGATGTTGTCATCGTTAACTTCGCTAACTGTGACATGGTTGGTCATACTGGTATTATCCCAGCAGCGATTAAAGCTGTCAGCGTTGTCGATGAATGTATCGGTGAAGTTTATGATAAGGTTTCTGAACTTGGCGGCACAATGTTAATTACAGCTGACCATGGAAACAGTGAAATGCTCGTTGATGAAGATGGCAATCCATTCACTGCCCATACAACAAATAAAGTACCTCTGATTGTTACTAACAGTCATCTTGAATTAAAAGAAGGCGGTAAATTAGGCGATTTAGCACCTACGATGTTAACTCTGCTTGGTTTACCAATCCCTGCAGAAATGACAGGTACTTCTTTGGTGAAATAAAATGCCAATCAAAGAGAAGTTTGATGATACGGATTCTAAAGAAGAAGACGATATCGCTTTATCTATTCTAGCCAACTATAAAGAAGGGCTTGAGAAAAAAGAAAAGGATAAAGAAGAAACAAAAAAAGAAAAATAAAATTAATTACGTAGATGCACTCTCATAATGGGAGTGTATTTATGTTTATAGAAAGGTGAACTCAGATGATTAGAGAAGCCAATATACAGGATTTTGATGAACTTTTGAAGTTATATGTGCATTTACATCCAGAACTTGTGCTTGAAAATAGCAACCAAATTGAAGAGGTATGGATGAAGATTTTGTCTTATCCCAATTATCATATGATTGTAGCGAGGAAAGATCAGAAAATTGTCTCTTCATGTATGATAGTAATTATTCCCAATCTGACGCATCATTTGCGTCCTTATGTAGTGGTAGAAAATGTTATGACGCATGAGAATTATCGAAATCAAGGCTTGGCAAGTTCATGTCTTGATTTTGCAAAGAAAATTGCTCAGGAGAATAACTGTTATAAAATCATGTTAATGACTGGATCTAAAAGAGAAAGCACACTTCGTTTTTATGAAAATGCAAGGTATAATCGAGTTGATAAAACTGGCTTTGTGATGTGGTTGTAAGGAATGTTTAATAGTTATACAATGAAACTAAAAAAACAGAAAATTGGTCGATTACTGGGAATTTCTAAATGATTTAAGGAAAAGGTTTTATTGGAAAAACGCGATAAAAATGAGAATGTAGTGAAAAGACTGATTTTGATAAGTTGATGATCAGAAAATATGTTATAATGTTTGTAGTTAAAGATGATAAGGTGGTGGCATCAAAGTGGCAAAAGATACGGGACTGTTTTTACGCCTAGTTAACTACTGTAATACACAGATCAATAATACAAATGAATATCATATTGCGAAAATTATTTTAGAAAATATCAGTCATTCAAATGACTTGTCTTTGGAGGCACTTGCGAATCAGGCCAATATTTCACAGGCCAGTATCAGCCGTTTCATTAAAAAGGCTGGTTTTAATTCATATCAGGAATTCCGTGAAGCGATTAAAGGATCTATTTCGGATATCTCCTTAAATCGTCAGCTGCAAAATGTTACGAGATTTATTTTGGGCGATGATGAAGCAATGATTGAAAGTCTCTATCAGGAATCTATTTGTAATCTCGCTGCGACAAGAGCGAGCATTGATATATCTAAGCTGAAGCAGATTATTCATTGGATGAAAACGGCATCTTCAGTTAGCTTTTTTGGTGATGATCATGGTCTGTCTTTATTCTATACTTTGCAGCTTGATGCTTTAGTCAATGGGATTCCTGCTTATTTGTTTAAAAAAGAGGAATTTCAGTATCAGCATGCAAAACTTCTGGGGAAGAATGATTTAGTGATTTTTCTCAACGTATTTGAAGGATTTATTCCTCCAGCACAAAAAGAATTGCTTGCGGATATGAAAAAAAGAGGCGTTAAAACAGTTATCTTGTGTCAGGATAAAAGAGATGACTGGCCGCAGTATTTTGATATGATTTATTATTATGGGATGGAAAAAACAATCAATGTCGGTTTTTATTCTTTATATTATTTAAGTATTGTTCTTTCTGAACTTTATTATCGTGAACAAAATGAATATTGAGGACTTTCAAAATTTGAAAGTCCCTTTTTCTATTTGTAAGTGATTATCTTTTTAAGTTATTGTTGGAAAAAAAGATTGGCTTTAAAATGATGATATAAAGAGGAAAGGAGAAAAATATGAATCATTTAATGAAAAAAAGTATCCGTACAATACTTGCAGGCGTCTTGGCGGCTGGTTGTCTTTGGATGCCCGTACAGGCGGCAGAACCTGAGCTTGGCGCAGTTGTTGCAGCGGATGAGCATTCACCAACAGGATATACTGTTAATTTCGCTTATGATGCCAAAGATGAGGCAGACAGCATAAGCAAGGTAGAAGTTACCGGGCCATTTCAGTATATTGATCCGGCAATGGATTTGAAAGATGAACAAAATTCATTTGGCCCAAGGGAGTATGAAAATGGCATGTATGCCTCAAATTGTGCACCCGGTCCATTTTCCTGGGGCTATACAGAAGAGATGAAGGATGAAGATGGGGATGGCATTTATGAAACATCATTCCCAATTACCAGTGGCTCATTTGCTTATAGTTATGTCATTACTTATAATGATGGAACAAAAATAACGATTGACGATCCGGCTAATCCTTCTCCAGCTAAATTAAATGCGAATAGTAATATCGCAACGGGAGATTTAACACACAGTATTGTTTATGGTCATTATGATGACGTAAAACAATCAGCTTCACCTA